>Ga0206932_1031_pt1 | contig 35430 bp, 29 predicted proteins | sample Alteio_BWOrgHeat_18_FD_153244 | JGI IMG/M metagenome (GOLD analysis project Ga0206932, IMG submission 153244) | Enriched cells from forest soil in Barre Woods Harvard Forest LTER site, Petersham, Massachusetts, United States -... | ecosystem: Environmental > Terrestrial > Soil > Temperate forest >...
AGATTGCTGCAAAAAAGCCAGCAACTAAAACAGTAAAAGAGAAAACAAATACCAGTCCTGATATTCATACAGCGCTGCACGAGCATTTCGGTTTCGAGCAGTTTAAAGAACGGCAGGAAGAAGCTATATTAAGTTTATTAAGCGGCAGGGATACTTTTGTAATTATGCCAACCGGCGGCGGTAAAAGCTTGTGTTACCAATTGCCGGCATTAATGCTTGAAGGTTGTGCAATAATTGTAAGCCCGCTCATAGCTTTAATGAAGAACCAGGTAGATCTTGTACGTGGTTATAATGAAAACGATACGGTCGCGCATTTCTTAAACTCATCTTTAAATAAAGGGCAGATTAAAGAAGTAAAAGATGACCTTACCACGGGCAAAACAAAGCTTTTATATGTTGCGCCGGAAACATTAACCAAACAGGAAAATCTTGATTTCTTCCGCGATTTGAAAATATCTTTTTTTGCGGTAGATGAAGCGCATTGTATTTCAGAATGGGGACACGATTTCAGGCCGGAGTATCGTCGTTTACGTGAAATGATGGATATTATTGATGAACACATTCCGGTAGTTGCATTAACCGCAACAGCAACACCAAAAGTGCAAAGCGATATTGAAAAAAATCTTGGGTTGCGCAATCCTAATATTTTTATTTCTTCATTCAACCGCCCAAATCTTTATTATGAAATTCAGCCGAAAGTAAAAAAGGATCAAACCATAAAAGCACTAGTTCGCTTTATAACAAATATGACAGGGAAAAGCGGAATTATATATACGCTTAACCGTAAAACAACAGAAGAACTCGCGGAAATTCTTGTTGCAAATAATATAAAAGCAGTTGCTTATCACGCAGGGTTAGATTCTAAATTAAGAGCGGAAAGGCAGGATCTTTTTTTAAATGAAGATACACAGGTTATTGTTGCAACCATTGCATTCGGAATGGGAATAGATAAGCCAGATATCAGGTTTGTTATTCATTACAACATACCAAAATCAATAGAAAATTATTACCAGGAAACCGGCCGTGCAGGTCGTGATGGACTGGAAGGGAAATGTATTTTATATTATTCGCATAAAGATGTAAGCAAGTTGGAGCATTTAATGCGTGACAAACCTTTAAGTGAAAGAGAAGTAGGCGCACAACTGATAAATGAATCTGTTGCCTACGCAGAAAGCTCAGTGTGCCGGCGAAAAATTTTGCTGCATTATTTTGGTGAAGAAAGAAAAGAAGAGAACTGCGGCAATTGTGATAACTGTATTCATCCAAAAGAAAAAATAGAAACAAAAGATGACGTAGTAAAAGCGCTGAAAGTAATTAAAGCACTTGATGAAAAATTCCCTGCAGAATATGTTGTAACGATAATCATTGGAAAGTTAACGCCGCAAACTACCATGTTTCGTCATGAAGGGTTTCCTGAATTTGGTATAGGAAAAGATAAAGACGAACATTTCTGGAACAGTTTGATAAGGCAAATGCTTTTGGGAAATATCATAAGAAAAGATATTGAAGAATATGGGTTGCTGAAATTTACAGAAGCCGGTATTAAGTTTATGAAGAAGCCAACTTCATTTAAAATTGTGTTGAACAATTTGTTTGAAGAAGCCAATGAAGATGATGATGAAGGCGAAGGAAGTAATGCCGGCGCAGCGGCTGATGAAAAATTGTTCGAAATGCTGAAAGAACTGCGCCAGCAGGAAGGCAAAAAGAAAAAGTTGCCGCCGTTTGTTTTATTCCTCGAATCTTCTTTGCAGGATATGGCAACCATGTATCCTACAACATTGGCAGAACTTGAAAAATGCCAGGGCGTAAGCAAAGGAAAAGCTTTAAAGTTTGGGCGGCCTTTTGTTGATCTGATTGCAAATTATGTAGAGGAAAATGATATTGAAAAGCCTGATGATTTTGTAATGAGATCCGTTGCAAACAAAAGCAGCAATAAAATATACATCATCCAAAACATAGATAAAAAAATTCCGCTTTCAACCATTGCGCGTAATAAAGATTTGCGGCTTGATGGCTTGCTTGAGGAAATGGAAACCATTGTTGCCAGCGGCACCCGCCTTAATCTTGATTATGCTATTAATGACATGAACCTGGATGACGATGATAAAGATGAAATAATTGATTATTTTAAGAACTGTGAAGACTCTTCTTTGCAGGTTGCACAAGAGGAATTATCAGATAGTGGTTACAATTGGGAGCAACTTAAAATAATGCGCATTAAATTTTTAAGCGAGTATGGGAATTAATCGCTATAAAACTTAAACCATAATAAAGCCCGAACATTTGTTCGGGCTTTATCTTTTTTCTATTAACATCTCGCCTATTTTTGCCGCATTAAAATGCTTGCATGAAGAATACTTCTTTCACACAAAAACATATTGCGCTCGGTGCTAAGATGGCTGAGTTTGCAGGTTATAATATGCCGATAAGTTATACCGGCATTAATGACGAACATGCAACCGTTCGCAATAATGCCGGTGTGTTTGATGTAAGCCACATGGGAGAATTTATTTTGAAAGGCGAGAATGCATTGGATTTAATTCAACGCGTAACAACAAATGATGCTTCCAAACTTACAAACGGAAAAGCGCAGTACAGCTCGCTTACAAATAATGATGCAGGTATTGTTGATGACCTTATTGTGTATTGCATTGAAGAAAATAAAGTCTATATGTTGGTTGTAAACGCAAGCAATATTGAAAAAGACTGGAACTGGATTGCATCGCACAACACGAACAATGCAGAAATGCATAACATCAGTGATAAAACATGTTTGCTTGCTATACAAGGTCCAAATGCTACAAAAATTTTACAGTCATTAACCGATATAGAGATTCTCAACTTAAAATATTACACATTTGTAAAAGGAAAATTTGCAGGCATTGACAACGTTCTCATCAGCACGACAGGTTATACCGGCGCAGGCGGCGTTGAAATTTATTTTGAAGATAAAGATGATAATGCTTCTGCAATCTGGGATGCCATTTTTGAAGCAGGCAAATCATCCAACATAAAACCAATTGGTTTGGGCGCAAGAGATACATTACGTTTGGAAATGGGTTATTGTTTATATGGAAATGATATTGATGATACAACATCACCATTAGAAGCCGGTCTTGGCTGGATTACCAAACTGAATAAGCCATCATCATTCACCGCAAAAGAAATTTTAGAACAACAAAAAGCGGAAGGCATTAAAAGAAAACTCGTTGGTTTTGAAATGATGGAACGCGGCATTCCGCGCCATGATTATTTAATTAAAGATGCTGATGGAAATGCTATTGGTAAAGTTACCAGCGGCACGCAGTCGCCATCATTAAATAAGGCAATAGGGATGGGTTATATTGATATACAACACGCATCGTTAGACAATGAAATTTTTATTGATATCCGCAATAATCCTGTGAAAGCAAAGATTGTAAAGATGCCATTCGCTTGACCGCCTACGGTTAACCGTTAACGGAATCCCATTCACCCGCACCCAATCTAATAACTTCATATTCATCTTTTGTGCAATCAATAACTGTTGATGGAACCATTCCGCCCGTACCTCCGTCAACAACAATATCAACAAGGTTTTTAAAATTCTCATACATTAATTCCGGGTCTGTATATTCTTCCACCATTTCGCCCGGTAGCGATGCAGATAAAATTGGATGGTCTAATTGCTTCACAATTTCTCTTGCAATATTATTATTGGGAATACGCAAACCGATTGTATGTTTTTTGCTTTGCAGAATTTTCGGCACTTGTTTGCTTGCGGGCAAAATAAAAGTATAAGGCCCGGGTAAATATTCTTTCAACATCCTGTAAAGCGGCGTTGAAATTCCTTTTGTGTATTTGCTGAGATCGCTCAAATCATTACACACAAAACTTAATTGAGCTTTTTGTGGCTCTACGTTTTTTAACCGGCATATTTTCTCAATGGCTTTTTGCTGAAATATATCACAGCCTAAACCATAAATTGTATCTGTTGGATAAATGATAACACCGCCATCAAGCAAACATTCTGTAATTGTTTTTATATGCCGGCTGTTTGGATTTTCGGCATTAACGTGTAAAAGCATTTTAAATAGTTTAGCAACACAATGTAAATACAATTATCACTAAGTTAGAAAATTTCATAATTACTTTTACTTATGCCATTGAAAGAAACAAAACGCATTATCCCTGCCAAGCAATCTGTTTATCTTGAAGGTCCAAAAAGCCGCAGTTATGAATTTTTATTCAGTATAAAAGTTTGGATGCAGTTTATAAAAGGATTTCGGGCACTGCATTTTATAGGTCCTTGCATTACTGTATTTGGTTCTGCCAGGTTTAAAGAAGATCATGTGTATTACGAAAAAGCAAGAGAGTTTGGGAAACGTATTGCTGAAATTGGTTTCACTACAATGACGGGCGGCGGGCCCGGTATTATGGAAGCAGCTAATCGCGGTGCTTATGAGAATGGCGGAATGAGTGTTGGTTGCAACATTAAATTGCCATTTGAGCAAAAGGCAAACAAGTATTTACATAAATGCGTAACGTTTGATTATTTTTTTGTGCGTAAAGCATTGCTTATTAAATATTCTTATGCTTTTGTTTGTATGCCCGGCGGGTTTGGTACGATGGATGAATATTTTGATGTGCTCACATTAATTCAAACAAAAAGCCTTGTTCAGTTTCCTGTTATTTTATTTGGAAAAGAGTTTTATAAAGATCTTGAAGAATTGATGGGCGATATGGTGAAGCAGCAAACAATAAACCCGGAAGATCTTCAATTGGTTTTGATAACTGACAGTGTTGATGAAGCCATGAAACATATTCATACTTATATTACCGGTAACTATAAAATCAAACCGCGTAAAAGATGGTGGTGGTTGCTGGAAAAAAGATAAATAATTAAACTGGAAGAAAAATTTAAAAACACCAGACATTAATGTGTTGCCCCTACTTTACTTTCTCTTGTTCAAAGCGGCAACATCAATCCACAGTTTTTATTAGCGCACCTAAACTTTGCAGTCGTTCATCTATATACTGGTAGCCGCGGTATATCTGTTCTATATTTTGTATAATACTATTGCCTTCGGCACTTAAAGCGGTAAAGAGAAGTGAAACGCCGGCGCGTATATCAGGGCTTGCCATAACCACGCCACGTAATTTTTGTTTGCGCTCCAACCCTACAACTACGGCACGGTGCGGATCGCAGAGAATAATTTGTGCGCCCATGTCTATTAATTTATCAACAAAAAACAAGCGGCTTTCAAACATTTTTTGGTGAATAAGTACACTGCCCTTTGCATGTATAGCTGTAACAAGAATAATGCTTAAAAGATCTGGAGTAAGGCCCGGCCAGGGATGATCTGAAATAGTAACGGTGCTGCCATCAAGATAGCGTTGTACTTCATATATATCCTGCCCTGGAATATAAATATCATCATTTCGAAATTCCATGTGTATACCAAGCTGCTGAAATTTTTCCGGTATAATTCCCAAGTGTTGAATGCCTGCATTTTTAATGGTAATCTCGCTTTGCGTCATTGCGGCAAGGCCTATAAAGCTGCCTACTTCAATCATATCCGGAAGCATGGTGTGCTCAGTGCCGTGTAATTCGTTTACGCCTTCAATTACCAGTAAATTGCTGCCAACGCCGCTTATTTTTGCGCCCATGCGGTTTAACATGTGGCAGAGTTGCTGCAGGTAAGGTTCGCAGGCTGCATTATAAATAGTTGTTTGGCCTTTTGCCATTACCGCTGCCATTAAAATATTTGCTGTGCCTGTAACGGAGGGTTCATCAAGCAGCATATAATTTCCGGTAAGTTCATTTGCCTTTAACAGAAATTCATCAAGCTGCTCGTCATATTCAAATTTTGCACCCAGCTTTTGAAAACCTATTACATGCGTGTCTAATCTTCTGCGGCCAATTTTATCGCCTCCGGGTTTTGGTATATATGCTTTTTTGAAACGTGCAAGCATGGGGCCTGCAATCATAACTGATCCACGCATCTTGCTGCTTTTTTGCCGGAAATCTTCTGTGGCAAAATAATCAATATGCACATCATCTGCCTGAAAAGTGCAGGTGTCTTTTGAAATGCGTTGAACCTTTACATCAAGCAGCGAAAGCAATTCTATTAACCGGTTTACATCCAGTATATCGGGAATATTTTTTATAGTTACTTTTTCTGCAGTAAGCAGCACCGCTGAAATAATCTGTAGCGCTTCATTTTTTGCCCCCTGCGGTATTATCTCTCCTTTTAATTTTTTTCCTCCGGTTACTTCAAATGATGGCATATCATAAGTTAAGTGCGAAAGATAATATGAATTAAATTAACGAAGTACAGGAGACCTATAAATACTATTTGTATTTATTTTGAAGAATTTTTAAAATAAAATTGGAAAGAATTAATAAAATATTAATTTAGCACCGCCAAAAAAAATGGCCCTTCCGTGGAAACGGACTGGCCTCTAACGATTGCTTGCCATATGAAAAAGTTCTAATTTCGATTGTTTGCCCGGCCTCTGACCGGTTGCTTCTCTAACGATTGCTTCTATATGAATTACTAATCTGAAGTAAAAGTAAATTGCAAATTATTTCTAATCAAACCAATTTAAGCTTAATTTGATTACGGCAAAGGGCAGAATAATATGCTGAAACCCTTGCTGGCAAAGGATTTTAAAAGAATTTTAATTATGACGTCCAACCGCTTTACCGATGCTTTATTTCAGCTTATAAAATCTCTTGAGAAAGCGGAAAAAAGGCATTTCAAGCTTTATATAAAAAGAAGCTCGTCTAATGAGAACCTTAAAATAATACAGCTTTTTGATGCACTGGATAAAATGAATGACTATGATGAAAAAGGATTGCTTAAAAAATTAAACCCGATTACAAAACCCCAGTTAGCCAATTTAAAAACGCACTTATATAAGCAGCTGCTGGCAAGCTTAAGGCTTTTAAAAACAACCGTAAATATTGATCTTCAGTTAAGCGAATTGCTTGATAACGCACGGGTATTATATTATAAGGGATTAAAATTGCAAAGCTTTAAAATGCTTGAAAAAGCGAAAGAGCTTGCAAAGACAAATCATAAATATAATTTTTTAGCGCAGGTTATTTCGCTTGAAAAAAAAATAGAAACATTACACATTACAAGAAGCTCGCTTGAAAAAACCGAGCAGCTTGCTATGGAAGCCGCAGATATAAGTGTGCACATTGATAACGTAATAAAACTTTCCAATCTTGCACTGCTTTTATACCGCTGGTATGTACAAAATGGCCATGCAAGAAATAAAGAAGATGAAAACGGGGTTCGCTCTTTCTTTAAAAAAATGCTGCCGCCGCACCCTGAAAAAATTACTGATTTTTATGAACGCCTTTACCTGTATCAAAGCTATTGCTGGTATGCATTTATACGGCAGGATTTTTTAATGTATTTCCGTTACAGCAAAAAATGGGTTGACCTGTTTGATGAAGAGCCGCTAATGGTTACTGTAGAAACCGGCCATTACATTAAAGGCATGCATACATTATTGAATGCATTATTCAACCTGCGTAATTATAAATTGTTTCAAACAGTATTAAAACAGTTTGAAAAATTTGCGGCAACACCATCTTCCAGCACGCATGATAACTTTCGCGTTCATACTTTTATCTATATAAATGCAGCAAAACTTAACTGGCATTTAATGACCGGTACTTTTACCAAAGGTCTTGCTTTGGTGCCAGGCATAGAAGAAGGCCTCCGGCAATATGCTTCTTATATTGATCTGCATCGCATTCTTGTTTTTAATTACAAAATTTCCATGCTATATTTTGGCAGCGGCGATTATGCAACATGTATTGATTACCTGCACCGCATAATTAATGAGCATGGAAACCTGCGCATAGATTTACAATCTTATGCAAGGCTTTTGCATTTAATGGCGCATTATGAATTGGACAATGATGCAATTATAGAATCACTTACACGATCGGTGTACCGGTTTATGGCTAAAATGAAAAATTTTTCTGTGGTGGAAGAAGAGATATTTAAGTTTATAAGAAACTCCTTTAAGGGTTCTCCGAAGCAATTAAAACCTGAACTTGAAAGTTTTTTATATAATATAAAGCATCTTGAAAAAAACCGTTTTGAAACAAGAGCATTAGCATATTTAGATGTTATTTCCTGGGTAGAAAGTAAGGTATACACAAAGCCAATGAGTGAAATTGTTCATGAAAAATATATAAAAAGCAAACACAGAAATTATTCCTGAATTTTTTATAACAATTCTCCCGAACATCAAGTTTACACGTCTTCTCGTCAAGCAAATTTTTTGCACATATAAGTATTGATTCCTTTTGTTGGGTAATTAATTTATTAACCAATAAAAATTTTTTTATGAAAAAGAATTTGCGGCAGAAACTAATGAAGCTGGCTATATTAACAACTGTGTTTTCAGGCTTGCTTTCATTTGCATGCCTGGCAGGTGGTGATGTGTATGAGATATATTTAAATGATAAGCTTGTGTACAAGCAGGAATACAAACAAGTCAGCGGATCAAACAATCTACATCTTGGCGACCTGAACATGAATGATAAGCTTGTAATAAAATATAGTCATTGTGGTGTTACCGGTCAAGATCGAAGTATTGTTATTAAGGATGAAAACGGGAAGATTATTAAAGAATGGAAATTTACAGAAGCTAAAAACAATCAATCAGTGATGGTTATTCCGGTAAAAGAGTTGCTTGATCTGAAAGCAAAAACTGCATCCTTAAAATTATATTATGCCGCAAAGCAATTGCCTGAAGGCAGAATGCTTGCATCCATCACACTTGATGAGAAGAAAGTAGCAATAAATAATATTGTTGAAGCAAACAATAGTTCATTAATTTTTATGGAGAAATATTTTTTTAGCCTGGCGATTTTTTAGATCAATCATTTACAACAGTCTTGCATAAGAGATGCAAGACTGTTTTTATGCGTTTACAAAAGGATTATATTTTTTTTCATGGCCAATGGTTGTTGGTTCGCCGTGGCCCGGATAAACAATTGTTGTATCAGGCAAAACATACAGTTTCTCTCTAATGCTTTTATATAACACTTCCTCATTGCCGCCGGGCAAATCAAACCTGCCAATGCTTTCATTAAACAAAACATCGCCGCCAATTACAAAATTTTGTGCAGGACAATAAAAGCAAATACTTGCCGGTGAATGTCCCGGCGTAAACAACACCTTCAGTATATCATTTCCCAAAAAAACTTCATCGCCTTCTTTTAAATAATGAAATGCGCCACTGTAATTTGTAAAGCCTAAACCATACATAGTTGCAACTGCCGGAGCAAATTCCAGAACAGGCTGTTCATCTTTATGTATATATAACTCCAGGCTATAATTTTTATGCACCCAGTTGTTTCCAAAAACATGGTCTAAATGGCAATGTGTATTTAATAACTGAACTGGTTTTAAACTATGTTCATCAATATAATTTTTTAAAATTTTTTCTTCTTCACTAAAATAACATCCTGGATCAATAATAACTGCAGCGCGTTTTTCGTTGCTCAACACATAAGTATTTTCAGCAAGAGGATTGAATGTAAAATACTCTACTTTTATCATGTTGTTTTGCAAATCCTTTACAAGTAATTATGCTAATTTTAAGATTTCAATGATAGTTATGCAAAGTAAACGTTTAAGAACGGAATTTGTTTTTGGAATATCACTGCTGCTCTTACCCTTATTTGTTTCTGCACAGGTTAATACGGTTGATTTTGGAAAGAACCGTGTTCAATATGAAAAATTTGGCTGGAAATTTTATCAAAGCTCACACTTTAATGTGTATTACAACCAGGATGGTTTGGAGCTTGCCAAATTTGTTGTACAACTTGCCGAAGAGGAACTTGATTCAATAGAAACGGATATTGATTATTCGCTGCAAAAACGTGCCACATTTGTTTTGTATAATAATTATGAAGACTATAAAACAAGTAATATCGGTCTTGGTATTGACTGGCAGAATGCAGGCGGATTAACAAAATTGGTAAACAACCGCATTCCTCTTTATTTTGACGGAAATCATAATACATTCCGTTTAAAAATAAGAGAAGGCATTGCTAAAATTCTTTCTGATAATATTTTGTTTGGTGATGATATTGGTGAGTTTGCAAGTAACCAGGCATTGCTTGATTTGCCTAAATGGCTAACCGATGGATATGTTGAATACATTGCAAAACCCTGGGACATTGAAAACGACGATGCTTTAAAAAATGTAATCTTAAGCGGTGATTATAATAATTTTTACCAGTTTGCTTTTGATAAGCCTTTGCTTGCGGGCAATGCATTCTGGTATTATATAGCAAGAAAATATAAACCGCAAAACGTTACTTATTTTTTATACCTCGCAAGGTTATATAAGAATCTAAACACAGCATCTGAAAGAATTTGTAAAAAGAAATTTAAAGAAGTGCTTGCTGACTTTATGAATGATGAACAAGAGCGTTATATTGAAGATATAAAACAGCGCCGCAATGCACCGCGTGGTAAATTATCAGTAGTGGAAGATGTAACTAAAAGCGATTATTATCATTTTGCTGCCAATCCAAATCCAAAAAATAATTCTTATGCTGTTGTAAAGTTTACGAAGGGGGTATACAAAATAAAATACTACGATAATTTGTACGATGAAAAAACACTGCTGAATTATGGTGTGCGCACTATTGCCGGAGACATGAATCCCAATATGCCTATACTTGCCTGGGATGGAAAGGGTTCACGCCTGTTATGTATTTATACAAAAGAAGGAAAGACTTATATGTTTGTATACGATGTAATTGCAAACCTAAAACGGTATAAACAAGAAATCGAAGGATTTGATCAGGTATTAGACGGGGGATTTATTTTTAATGCTAACACGCTTTTATTAAGCGCAGTTAAAAACGGCCACAGTGATATTTATACTTATCGCATTGATAACGGCCAGATAAAGCAAATTACAAACGACGTGTATGATGATCTTGATCCCACATTTGTATCTTTTCCCGGAAGGTTGGGAATTATTTTCGCATCAAACCGCCCCGGCATAAATGCACCAAATTCTGATACTGTTCTCCCAAGCCGTAATCACTTTAATATATTTCTTGCAGATATAAATAACAATAGTGAATTCAGGCAAATCACGCAGCTTACCAATATGAAGTATGGCGATGCACGCTACCCTATGCAGTATAATCAAAACCATTTCACATTTGTTAGTGATGAAAATGGAATTAATAATCGCTGGGCCGGTTTTTTTACAACGCAAACGGGTGGCCTTGATACACTATATTATATTGGTGAAGATGTGCTTCGCAACCCAGGTCCAAAAGATATGGATTCCACATTACGTGCCTGGCAGAAATCAGAACCTGACAGCATTAGTTATTATAAAGTATATGAAGACAGCACTTATACATTCCCGATAACAAATTATCAAAGCGGTTTGCTGGAAACAAGAGTTGCCGGCAATAACGACCAGGTAAGCGAAGTAAGGCGCGAAGGCGATTATAAATTTTTATATAAGCTGCGTGTAGACTCTGCAACACTTCGCAAAAGAAATATAAATGCAAGGCCAACAGATTATGTGCGCAGAATGATAACTGCAGAAAAGCTGGAAAGTGGAAAAAATATACAGGTTGAGGAAGATCAATCACAGCCGCAAAACAATAGCCAGTTTCAAAATGAGTTTGAAGATTCTTCCTCTGTTAATAATAACGATACAGCACAGGCAATGTTGAATGAAGAACCCACAATGCCTCCCAGAACTGATTATTTAAGCAAAGCGAAGCTCTTTGATTATAAATTAAAATTTGAAGCTGATTATGTGTTGGCGGGCTTTACAAATAACATTCTCGTGAATCGGTACCAGCCCTTTGGCGGCTATGCGCAATCAGGGCCAATCCGCCTTAATAACAGCGATGCAGTAAGCTTTACGTTCAGGGTTGGTGTAAGTGATATCATGGAAGATGTAAAATTGATCGGCGGCTTCAGGCTTGGTACATCATTGACAGATAAGGATGTATTTGTTACTTACCAGAATTATCGTAAGCGCGTAGACTGGGGATTGACATATTACAGAAGCAATGTTACCAATTATCCCGGGTTTTTTACAGGAACGGATTCATCAGGTACTGTATCGCTTGATGGCGTGGATAATGAAGTGATCACTAATTTATACCAGGCAAATATTTCTTATCCTTTTGATGAAATCAAAAGCCTGAGATTAACAGTTGGCCTGAGAAAAGATATTGGTGTTTTACGCCCTTTATACCAGGGAGTTTACGGCTTTCCTGAGGCGTTAAAAATAAAAGATTCTGTATCCAACACGGCAATAGCAAGAATAGAATATGTGTATGACAATTCAATAAGCCCGGCAGATAATATCTGGAATGGTTTAAGATGGAAAATATATACAGAATTTTTTGTGCCTGGAAATAAAGGATCTACTCTTCAGGGTAAAACCATTACGAATGTTGGTTTTGATGCACGCAATTATGTAAAGATCTATCGTAATTTTATTTGGGCATTAAGAGGCGCCGGCGATTTTTCTTTTGGTGAAGCAAAGCTTATTTATTATTTGGGCGGTGAAGATGGATGGGTATCTCCTAAATTCAATCAAATAAATACGGCTAATCCTGCTGTTCTGTATGCATTTCAAACTTTAGCGCTAAACTTAAGGGGATTTGATCAAAACGCTGCCAATGGAAGTAATAATCTTGTTTTAAACAGTGAATTAAGATTGCCCGTTTTTACAACCTTTTTCAGCAGCCCTATAAATAATGCTTTCTTACGTAATTTTCAGCTAATACAATTTTTTGATTTAGGCACAGCCTGGAGTGGCCCTGTAAGCAACATAAAAAGGCCATCTATTGTTTACCAGGGTCCAAATGATAATGGTCCAAGCCCATTAACTGTAAGAGTTCGTGCCGGAGGTTTAGGACCTTTTGCCGGCGGTTATGGTTTTGGCGCAAGAAGTACATTGTTGGGATACTTTTTAAGAGGTGATGTTGGTTGGCAAATGCGAGGAATATTCAGAGGCCCGGCTATATTTTATTTCTCGCTTGGTTTTGATTTTTAGTAATAGAACTTTTTAAAACTGCCCTGTTGCAAATAAAGCACGGGGCAGTTTTTTTATAGTGAAATACATAATGCCAAGAAAGAAAGAAAATATAAAAGTGAATAACCAAACGTTTAAATTCTGGAACGGGTAGTGAATATGATGTGTAGAAGATTTTATAATACTGAAAGGTTCTGTAACCACATCCCAGCTATTATATCTTAAATAGCGGCCAACATACACACCATAACCACACAGCAGTAATATTACAGGCATTAATTTGCTTACAACATTTGGCGGGCAGGTTTTGCTCAAAAATTTTTCTGCTCTTAATAAAGAAATCATACAACATAAAATCCCATTCCATGCTCCTGAAACTACTAACATAAGGTCAAACCATTGAGGGACAAGAGGCCTTTCTTCAAAATGAAAAATATCTGTGATTAAGTACGGTGCATTTGGCAGAAATAACAGCCACACTGAAAATAATGCAATGCTCTTATAATTAAATTTTTTTTGTTTCACTAACAGGCCGCTTAAAAAAAGCGGGATCAACCCCAGAAATAAATTCCATGGGTAAAAAAAATAAGTCAGTTCATTTGTATATAGGGCACGTATTATCAGCAATGAAAGTGTAAAAAGCAATGAAACTGAAACCAGCTTCTGTGTATCATTTATTTTTTTCATAGTAATAGCAATATTTTAGGAATGAAAATGATTGAACCGATAATTGCACTTATTAGTGAACCCAGCAACACAGCACCCGCAGCAACATCTTTTATAAATTTTATTACGGGATGATATTCGCTATGCACAAGATTGCATAAATGTTCAAGCGCACTATTCAGCATTTCAAGAGCAAGTACAGCGCCGATACAAAGCAATACAAGTATCCATTCAAGCGCAGAAAGTTTTAGATAAAATCCCGCTAATAAAACAAATGTTGAAATAGCCGCCTGTATTTTTCCGTTACGTTCTGTTTTAAAAAAATACTGAATGCCATTAAGCGCATTTATAAAAGTTTTATTAAGCGACTGCCTGTAAACAGAAGCAGAATTATTTGTAAGCATGATATAATTTTTATTCTTCAAACTTGTCTTTGTTATTTCTCGCTTCTTTTAAAATATAAGAGCAGCAAAAAATGAATTAGCAAAACAGCCATACACGCAACCCATGTAATCGCAATCATTTTTACAAGGTTACCTTCTCTTTCTTCTGTTTCTTTTAATGATCTGCCAACCGCAACAAAGCCTACGCCCGCAGCATCTACTTTTTCACACACTAAAGCCATTCTCACATTGCTTTGTGGCTGCCAGGTTAGTACGTCTTCGTTATTATTATTTGTAAAATCGAAAATCCCCTGTGGTAGCTGAGGTAATTGCCCGTTAAGAAAGCCTGTTGATTGAACCGGTTTGCCACTCTTATCAAATAATTCTGTAAAAACAGCAAGGCTTTGCGCAATATCAATTGTATCAGGAATAATTAACCGGTTTATGGATTTGCCTTTGCTTAAAGCGTTGCTTACATCTCTTGCAATTTGCAATTGCGTGTCATTTGCAGAAGAACGATGTGCCTGTTGTACTGACGCATAAACCAATAATATAATTGCAGTAATAATTATTGCTGCTGCAATATGTGAGATGAATGATGCATATTTCATAACGATTGGTTTTATAATTTGTAAACTGCTGCGGTTTCGGTAAGTAAAGTTATTTTTGCTTATATTAAAAGTGCTTTGAAATCCAAAGTTTATTGATAAAAAAATATTCAGTTCATATTCTTTATTATCTTTTCCAATGCATCAAGATGCGTGCGGAAAGCTTTTTCTCCTGTCTTTGTTGCTGAATAAAGAGTATTTGTTTTTCTGCCAATAAAACCTTTCTGAACTTTTATATACCCGTTTTCTTCCAGCGCTTTTATATGGCTGGCGAGATTTCCATCTGTTACATTTATTAACTCTTTCAAATCATTAAAATTTATGGATGCATTTACCATAAGCGCACTCATTATTCCCAAACGTATGCGGCTGTCAAATGTTTTATTCAGATTTTCTATCGGATTTTTCATTACTTGCTTCTTCAGTTCATTTCATATTTCCACCACATAAATACACCATACAATATATGCAGTATTCCAAAACCTGCAGCCCAGAAATATAAACCGTCTCCTATAAAAAATAGGTTTATTAATCCAAGTAAAATTTCGCCATAACCAAGATACCGCGTTTCAGGTAATGTATATTTACTGGCATTTAAAACACCTAAACCGTAAAATAGTAAACAGCCTGGCGCAACAAAACCTATGATGCCGTTATTAATTAATGCCAATAAAAAAATTCCGCCGGCAACCATTGGTACAGTTACATTAATAAGAAGTCTTCGTGCTGTTGTTCCCCAAATTGGTGTATTGGTTTTTTTACTGCGCCGGTATGTGAAAATGAAGGAAGAGATTAAAGCTGTAATGAACGTGATAATTGCAATATTAAATAACCGACTGTACAAAAAATATGCTTGTGCAATTGTATCAGCGCCATGAAGTGAACGCCTTAAATTAACTGCTGACAAATCATAATCCTTAATCGTTTCATTGCTAAACCAGGCCCCGATGAGTGCACATATACCTGCAGAAATGCCGCTTAAACCACTCAGGCTTATAAATCGGCTGCTGCGTTCCATTATTTGTTTTATATCGTGAAGCTCGCTGGAAAGCTTTTCTGATTCATTCATAAAAAAGCACTTTGAGTTGCAAAGTAACTGGTAAGTTTTATTCCTGCAAAATATTTTTTAAGTAAACCCATGATAATAACAATGGTTATTACTGAAGCACTTCGCTTAATTTTTGTTCCAGTGCTTCGCCACGTAAACCTGAAGCAATTATTTTTCCCGAAGGATCAATTAATACATTAAAAGGAATCCCATCAAAATGGTAGGCTGTTACTGCAGCACTCGGAGATTGAAGATCGCTCATGTGCGTCCATGCAAGATGATCATCCTGTATGGCTTTAAGCCAGGCAGATTTATCATCGTCAAGCGAAACACCAAGTATGGCAAAATTTTTATTTTTAAATTTATTGTATGCAGCCACAACATTTGGATTTTCCTGCCTGCACGGGTTGCACCAGCTTGCCCAAAAATCAACCAGTAAATACTTTCCTTTAAAATTACTGATGCTGATGTTTTGCCCATTAGATCCAGGCATAGTTAGATCAGGCGCCTGCTGGTTAAGCAACGCATAACTTTCATTTGCAGCAGCAGCCGGCTGTTGTGTAAACGAAGTTTTAAAAGAAGCAATGCCGGTGTGTTGTGGAAAGCGCTTAGCGGCATTTTGAACCAAAGAAGATAATTCCTGCGGGGCAATAGCGCCCTTTGCTCTGTCAATAACAAAACATATAGCGGCCGGATTTTTTGATCTGTTGATAAAGTTGCTTATTACATCATCAAGATCGTTTAATTGCTTTGTGTACTGTAGCTGAAGATTTTTTTCAAGTAAAGTATCGGGCGTGCTTTGTTTTCCGGTTGAGTCAAGTTGAAAATAAGTTAGCGAAAGCATAGAATCCAATTGCCGGTAATTGCGGATGAATGTATATAACTCTTTTGTTGCATCAGACCCGCTTATTTCAGGATAATAAAACCCGGTAGGATCAAAATCAAGTTTAATCTTTTTTGCATCATTTACTAAAATAACTGCAGGGTTGTTTTTAAAAGCCACAACAAATAAATCCTGTTGTGCTGAAGTTCCCTTCAAAGTATAACTGCCATCTGAATTAATTTTAGCAGAATCAATATTTTTTGCATCAGGCGAAGAATAGGAAAGCTGTTTAAGATAAACAGAATCTGAAGGCGGCTTTGTTATTTTTCCGCTTACGGTAAAACTTCCGTTTTCATTTTTGCATGCTGTAAAAAGTACAAATGCAAAAACGATGTACAATGTGTTTTTCATGTGTATATTTTTATCTTTTTATTTGCCATATAGAATTCGCTACAAAAATTTTCATCGCAGTTTTTATAAATTACCCGAAAATTTTTATGGCTCATTTCATTTTATAAATATTGATTCATTAATTTAATTCCTGTTCAAATAAACTGGTTACAATTTTCGGGTCTGCTTTTCCTTTGCTTAATTTTTTTACTTCGCCTACAAACAAACCCATCAAACCTTTTTTGCCCTTTTTATATTCTAAAACTTTATCAGGCATTTTATTTAATACAACAGTTACCCATTCTTTTAGTTCATCTGTATTTTTTGTTTGAGTAAGATGAAGCCGCTGTACAATATCATAAACACTTTCATTAATGTCCGCTATAACTGCAGGTAATAATTTTGATGATGCATTCGAAAAACTTACTTCACCTTTTTCAACAATTTCAGCAATTGCTGCAAGCTTGTCTGCAGGAATATATTCTAAAGAAAATTGCTCATCGTTCATTAATTGTTTTACCGGGCCATTTATCCAGTTGGCAATAGCTTTATAATTCTTTGTATATTGAATTACTTTTTCAAAATAATCTGCAATTTCTTTTTCACTTGTTAATTGCGCAGCATCATATTCAGTTAAATCAAATTCTAATTGATATTTTTTGTACAACTGTTGCGGTAATGCAGGCAAATTATTTTTTATATTGATGAGATAATCATCGCTCAAATTCAAAGGTGGCAGATCGGGTTCAGGAAAATAACGATAATCATTAGCTTCTTCTTTTTCACGGATGGCAAATGTTGTATCATTTGTTGCATCAAAACTTCTGGTTTGCTGAAATATCTTTTCTTCTTTTTCAAGCAGGTCAATCATGCGTTCAATCTCAAATTCAATTGCCTTTCTCACATTGCGTATCGAATTAAGATTTTTCACTTCAACCTTAGTTCCCAGCTTTGTTTCGCCCTTAAGCCGTATGGAAATATTTGCATCACAACGTAAACTGCCTTCTTCCATATTGCCATCGCATACATTTATCCATCGAACCAATTTTCTTAATTCAGTTACAAACAGCCCTGCTTCTTCAGCAGAATGCATACAAGGCTCTGTAACAATTTCAATCAATGGCGTTCCTGCGCGGTTATAATCAATGTAACTGTAATTTTCATCAATATCATGAATACTCTTTCCCGCATCTTCTTCAAGATGTATATGATGCAGTTGTATATTTCTTTTACCTGCTGCGGTTTTTATTGTAACAAAACCATTACCGCAAATTGGAACTGTGTGTTGTGAAGTTTGAAAACCTTTCGGCAAATCGGGATAGAAATAATGTTTGCGTGCAAAATAATTTTTTCGGTTAATGGTACAGTTGCAGGCGATGCCCATCATTACTGCATATTCAATTGCCTTCTTATTTGTTTTTGGTAATGTGCCGGGATGCGCCAGGGTAATTACGCTAACATTTTCATTAGGTGCGGCTCCGTAGGCATTCGCATCACTGCTGAATAATTTGCTTTTGGTTGATAACCGTGCATGCACCTCCAAACCAATTACTGCCTCATATTTATGCGATGCTTTATTACCCATGGGCTGCAAAAATACGTTGTGTTTTATGGATTACTGTTAGACAGAACTTAAAACAGGGTTTACCTTTTAATCCAATCCTTCCGCAATTAATTTTGCGTTTTTACAAACCCAATTGAAAAGTTCACAGAAATTGTGCACAGAATTGAAGTCTTATAAAAAATGGCTTAGTAAAATATAGTTTGGTTAAGAACAGAAATGAATAATCACGTTTCTTTCTGTGGCGGTTTATTCCGGTTATTATTTTGCGGCGGCCTGTTTTGATTTGGTCTTTGTTGCGGTGGCTGTTGCCTGGGCCTGTTTTGATTTGAATGTTGCTGTTGATTTGGATTATTACCTCTTTGCTGCTTTTGTTTTTCCCTGTTACGTTGTGTTGTTTTTTCAAGATTGCCTAAAGTTAAATGGCCAACCACATCAACAAAGCTATGTTCAGTTTCTTTTGAAGTAGTAAGTTCCACAGGTTGCAGGTCATCAGGTTTTACACCTTTTGCATTTAATTGTTTTATTTCTTTTACGCGGCGTATAGTTAAAGGGTAATGTTTTGCACCACCCTGTAATATGTACCACATCAAATTTTTAAAAATGTCTTTCTTAATTAAGATTGCTACACCTTTTGATGTCTCCAGCGTATCTGCATTATCAGGAAAATATTGCAACGCATCAAGATATGTGTCCAGCTCATAATTCAAACAACATTTTAATCTTCCGCATTGGCCGCTTAATTTGGTTTGATTAATAGAAAGATTTTGATAGCGCGCCGCTGTTGTGGTTACACTTTTAAAATCTGTAAGCCAGGTACTGCAACATAATTCTCTTCCGCAACTGCCAATGCCACCAACTTTTGCAGCACCCTGGCGAATGCCAACCTGCCGCATTTCAATTTTAAGCTTGAATTCAGCAGCATATTGCCTGATCAATTCACGGAAATCAACACGGTCATCTGCGGTATAAAAAAAAGTGCCTTTCTTGCCGTCTGCCTGAATTTCCACTTCAATCAATTTCATACCCAGGTTTAAATTTTTGGCAAGGATGCGGCTTTTCATCAACGCTTCTTTTTCGCGGGCTTTATTTCTTTCAAACAATTCAAGATCTTTTTCGTTGCTCAGCCGTAAGATCTTCTTCATATCAACTGCAAACTCGCTGATATTTTTCTTCTTTAATTGCAGCCGCACCAGTTCGCCGGTAAGGCTTACTTCACCTACATCAAAACCGTTCACACCTTCCAGCGTAACCATATCGCCTTTCTCCAGATATTGCAGTGAGGCATTGCGGTAATAATCTTTCCGGCTTCCCTGGTTAAAACTTACTTCCACAATTTTACAGGCACTTTCCGCATCACTTATTGGCAGGTTCCAAAGCCAGTCATGCACGTTCATACGGTTGCAACTGCCCGTATTGCAACTGCCATTGCTTTTACATCCGTTAGGTGTTCCCGTTCCGCAACTTCCACAGCCCATCGCAAAAAATTAAAGTGAGTAAAAAATAAGAAGAATTATTTGGTGACCAACTTTAGTACAGGCATTAAACTGCCGTTGCGTCGCAACACTGGAGCGATATGAACGCTGCTGAGCTTAAGTGATTATATTCAAATAACGTTTTCAAATGTTAGTAACGTTTGTATTTTAAAAAGCTCTTTGCAATTAAACACACAAGCTGAAATATTTTCTTCAGTACAAGTGTGCGACGCAAGGGACGATGCCCTTAGTTCCAAAGCCGACCTCAAAAAATTCTTTCTTCACATGCTGCAAATATTAAAATTATGTACAGCGTTAATCGGTCAAAATTAAGGCATTGTTCTTAATGATATGATATAATTTGATGGTGAGTGCATGAAATAGCATTTTAGCATTAGCGTTGCGCTCAATGTAATAGATTGCTTTATTAAGCTCTGCAATAATTGCCTGCTGATGATTTATGGAAGCAATTTTATTCAGGCGTTCCGCGAAATCTTTTTCGTTTTCAGCAATGGAAACCGGGTTGTTGCCTGCAAAGCGAATACGAATGCTTTGCTGCAATAAATGAATAAAGTATAATAAAAACTGCTTTTGTTTTTCACGACCGAGCTTGTTTACTTCTTCAATCCATTTTACCTGGGCCGCCGGGCCGTTTTTTAAAGCGGCGTTCAGCCATTCGCGTAAAAGTGATTGCCAATCTTCAGACGCATTTTGCAATAACTGCAATGCTTCGCGGTAATTGCCCTGGGAGATGGCCGCGGTTTGTTGTGCTTTACCAGGTTCTGTATTTCCGCGTTTTATTAAAGCATTGGTAATATCGTTCGTTTCAAGCGTATTCAATTTTATTAACTGGCATCTGCTTAAAATAGTGGGCAGAATTAAATCTTCATTTTCTGCAACCAATATAAATAAGGTATTGGCGGGAGGTTCTTCAATAAGCTTTAATAATTTATTTCCTTCTTTGCCAAGATATTCCGGCATCCACATTACTAAAATTTTATAAGGGCTTTCAAAGCTTTTCAAATTAAGTTTATGAATAATGTCGTTGCATTCTTCTGCCGTAATATTTCCCTGTTTGTTTTCAGCGCCGATGAACTGCAGCCAGTCATAAACATTGCCGTAAGCAAATTGCTGAATAAATTCACGCCATTCTTCAGCATAATCTGTACTAACAGGTTTATCCCCTGGTTTTTTTGAAATAACAGGATAAGAAAAGTGAATGTCAGGGTGTATATAATTATTCGCTTTTGAAAATGCATCCTTTTTTTGCATAAATACATCGGCTTCATCAGCCGTTTTTGGAAATACCGGTTTTATTTCTTCAGCAGGTTCGCCAAATAAAGAGGGCCCTGCATTTTGTTTGGCTGATGACGGGAGCAGGCTTATGTATTGAGCAAATGCCAACGCCAGCGGCAAGGCCCCACTGCCTTCTTTACCCAAAAAAAGCAGGGCATGACTTAAACGGTTTTGCGCAACCATTTCCAGTAAATGGTGTTTTGTATTTTGCTGGCCAATTACATCTGCAAACAACATATTGCGAAGGTAGGTTGAAGAAGTTTTAAGTTCCAGGTTTTAGATTTTAAGTTGTTTGATGATTGGCGATTCGCGTTATATCTTGCAGCAAACGATTTTAATTGACAATTCCTGAATTATATAAAATCTATTTGCAGTATCCATCGGTGCAAACAGATACAAGAAAACTTAAACACGGCGATATATATTTTGCTTTAAAAGGTGAGAATTTCAATGGTAATCAATTTGCTCTGCAAGCTTTAGAACTCGGTGCTGCTTATGCTATGATTGATGAAGATATTAAGGCAGCAAATGATAAATTAATTAAGGTTGAGAATGTGCTTGAAACGTTGCAACAACTTGCAAAATTTCATCGTGAACAATTCAATAACTTGTCCCGTCCATACGAAATTCCTTTTATCGCAATTACAGGTAGTAATGGAAAAACCACTACAAAAGAATTAATTCATGCTGTACTTTCATCAACTTACAAAACATACACAACAGAAGGTAACCTCAATAATCATATTGGAGTACCGCTTACCATTTTAAAGATTAAACAAGATGCAGAAATGGCGGTTATTGAAATGGGCGCCAATCATCAAAAAGAAATTGCAGCATATTGCAGTATTGCGCAGCCAACACATGGTATAATTTCCAATGTTGGCAAAGCGCATCTTGAGGGTTTTGGCGGAATTGAAGGCGTTAAAAAAGGCAAAGGAGAATTATATGATTTTTTGCGCAGCAATAACGGTGTTGCTTTTGTTTTTGATGACTATGAATATTTACATGAAATGAGCGGAGGCATTAAAGAAATTTTTTGGTATGGAACAAACAAAGGTGAAGTTGTTGGAAATATTAAGGCCTCAGAACCTTTTTTAGAAGTTAACATTACAAAAGGCGCATCATTTAATACAATTAAAACAAATCTTGTTGGTGATTATAACCTGCCAAATATTTTATGTGCTATTACAATGGGTAAATATTTTAAAGTGCCGGATGAAAAAATAAAATCTTCAATTGAAAATTATATTCCTTCAAACAGCCGGTCGCAGTTACTGGAAACGGGTTCAAACAAAATTATTTTAGATGCATACAATGCCAATCCATCAAGCATGAAGGTTGCGATTGAAAACTTTGCACATATTAATGCAGATAATAAAGTTTTAATTCTTGGCGGCATGATGGAATTAGGTAATGAAAGTATCCAGGAGCATGAAAACCTGATAAAACTTATTGAGCAATATAATTTTAAAAATGTTATTCTTGTTGGCGGAGATTTTAAAAACACCTATGCACCATTTATATATTTCGAAACGGCAGAAGCTGCATCTGATTATATTGCCCGGCACAATTTTGAACAAACATATTTTTTAATAAAAGGAAGCCGTAGCATGAAAATGGAAAAGGTTTTACATGCTTTCAAGCTTTAAAAGAATTTACCTTGCAATAAATTTTGTACATCGTGGCTGTTGATAAACCTTCTTATTTTTTTAGTGTACTTACCAATCGTTGCCCGCGATGCAGGCGTGGTGATATTTTTCAATCAAAAAATGCTTACGCGCTCAAAGGCGGCAATTACATGAAAATGCATGAGCATTGTACTTTATGCGGCCAGGTAACAGACTTGGAAGTTGGCTTTTATTATGGAACTGGTTATGTAAGCTATGGAATTACCATGCTTTTATCAGGCGTAACTTTTGTTTTATGGTGGGTTTTAATTGGTGTTTCGATAAACGATAACCGTGTTTTCTGGTGGCTTGGTGTTAATACTTTTTTGCTTATTGTTTTACAGCCGCCACTCATGCGCTTTTCGCGAACTTTATGGTTAAGCTGGTTTGTAAAATATGATCCTGATTGGGAAATTAAAAAGCCAGACGATCCTGAACGAATTGTAAAAGAACAAATGGGAAATTGGTAAATTAAATACAGAGTCAAATTTTTTTCGCAACATATTTTTCAAAAAAATCTCTTGCATTTAAAACGGGAATTTCAGAAAAATAAAAATCCTCAGTGTCTTCAGTAACTATAAATGTGCATTTGCTTTCTGTTGCTGAATAATATTCAAGCCCATCCTCAAAATCATAAATCTTTTTGTTTGCTATTGTTTGCTGAACAACATTATTAGTTGCAGGCGCAATTAAAATATGCCTGCACAGTAAAGCGATTTTTTCTCTTGCACTTTTTGTTTTATGCTTTTTTTCAGCAAAATAAAAAGCAATGGCGAGGCAAATTGGTGAAGTATAGATTTCAAAGTTTTTATTATCGGCGAGACTTAAAATTCTTGCACTGTGTGTAAACAACGGGTACTCTTTATTTAAAACAGAAACAAGAATATTTGCATCAACAAAAACTTTCATCTTTTTGAAGTGTAATATTCTTTCTTTAAAGATTTTCTTGAGCGTTGTTTGGTTTGATAAACAGCCTGGCCTTCTGCAACCTGGCTCACCCAATCTGAAACAGGAAATTCTTCAAAAGAAGTATAGCCCGAAGATGTTACTTTATCTAAAAGAAATTCTACCAGCCTGCTTAAGCTTACATTGTTTTTTTCTGCATATCGCTTGGCTTTGGCTGCAATTGACTCGTTAAAGCTTAAAGTGATTTTTGCATCCATAACCTGTTGTTTTTTCCAAAGATAATATTCTACGTGCAAAAATAATATTTTGTACGTGTAATTTTTTAATATTAAAATACAAACTTATTCTCACCATCCTTCAAAACATATTCCTTTCCTTTCCATATAAGTCTTCCTGTAATTTTTGATGGAAGTGTTATATCAATATTCCATTTACCGTTTTGTAAAATATATGAAGTTTTTATATTGCCGTTAGGATGAGGAATGCTTCCTGATGCATTGGTAAGTGCGCCTAAGTTCGGTTCAATTTTTACTTTGCTGAACCCTGGCGCATCGCTGTCAATTCCCAAAACAATTCTATACAATTCAATATTAGGGCTGCAGCCCCAGGCATGACAATCGGAACGGGCGTTGTTTATATCATCAATCTCTGCCCAGGTTGTTAAACCCATTGCAAGATTTTGTTTCCAGATGCCAAGCCAGTTTAAATAACCATTCCCAAAACCTGCTTTATTTAAAGCCTGGAATAAATAATACCTGAAATAAACCGATGCATTTGTAAGCGAAGTGTCGTTCAATAATTTTTTTCCAAGATTGTGTGCACGCTCCCCATTAGTAACGTCGGTTAGAATTGCCAATGCATTTGCATGTTGCGAATAATATTTTTTTTCTTTTGTATCACTAAACAATTTCTTTTCATTATTCCAATAATTTTTAATAATAGATTTTTTAAGCTGATTTATTTGCGCGGTGTATTCACTTGCATAAACATTTATTCCAATATTTTTTTCAAGATCTTCCGCTGCTTCGTATGCCATTAATAATTGTAAATCCATTAAAGCAGAATTGCCGTTGCTGTCTATTGGCGCAACGCCACCATCCCAGCCTGGCGCTTCAACCCAGTCAGTAAAATTCCAATAAGGTACATTGTGTAAACTGCCGTCTGTATTCTGAAATTTATTAAAAAACGAAAGCACTTGTCTCTCAATTCTTAATTGATCTTTTATAAAAGCGCTATCCCCATGATATATATAATAATCATGCAACATGCTTATCCATATTAAAGAAAACGTTGGAATTTCCTGGTGAATATTATGGGGGAAACGGCTTTCTGTAACTCCTTCTGCCAATGTTGAATTTGCTATTTGCGTAATTGCATTACGCATTAGCCGGTCATCACCTGAATTATATAAACTTACCATTGCCTGTATGCGTGTATCACCAATATATTGCAGTTGCTCATAGTAAGGGCAATCAGTATACGTTTCCTGCGCATCTAATCTTGCAGTGCGCCAGCCAACTTCTATAATTTTATTAAGCGATGTATCGCTGCTTGTAAAAATTGAATTGAGTTTGAAAGGATAACCTGTATACATTCCATAAAAATCATCAATTATTAGGTCTTCATCCTGTGTTGTAATATCTAAAGCAACATAGCGGTACGTGCGAAAACCAAGCGCAGTAAAGCTTTGCGCATTACTGCCATTAGAAATAATTTCATCCTTTGCACCATTAATGTGTTTGTTTTCAATTTCATTGCGATTGCCTTTTTGATGTTGCATGCGCCAATCAACACTGTCTGCTTCATTTATATACAAAGCCTCCGCATAAGTTAAACTTATATCTGCATTTTTTCCTTTACTAAAATTTAAAACAGGAAATGCTGTTGTAAGAAAAGATTGATCAAACAAAAAATGCACAGTCGTGTGCGCAGGAATGTTTATTGAATGATTGCCCTGCAAAAAATTTTCATTAACATTTATGTTTTGTTGTAATCTTATTTTTTGCAAACGCTGTTGCGTTAATTCCATCATCGGTATTGATCTTGGAACCAGCATCCAGCCGGTGCTCCAATGATTTACATTTTTTGGAACACCAACAAATAATTCATGTGCATATTGCCAACCCGAATCATTATAATTTACAACCATCCAGCTCTGCGGATAATTGTTCATGTTAATTTTTTCACCTGCACCTGCTGCGTAATATGTATAAATTAATTGCGGTTGCAATGCGCTGTAAGCTGTATCCTGCATACATTTCCAGCTTTCATCAGTATTCATTACTTCTTCAGCATTTGTATTGCCCTGCAGTATAAATGCTGTTTGATAAGAAATTTGCCAAACCGGTTTTTCTTCACCAAAATTCCAAACTATAGCAGCTACAATATTTTTTCCTTTTTTTAGAAAATGTGCAATATCAACTGTTTCAAAGTTCCAGTGGTACAGATCTCCTTTTGCCGGCCCGAACGCAACCATTTCGCCATTTACAAATAACTTATAACGATTATCTGCAGATACATGAATGATAAATTGCTGTGGCTGCTCATTCAGGATAAAATTTTTTCTGAAATGATATACTCCATAATCATGCGGTTTAGCACCGGGCACATCTATCCAGTTTGCGTTCCAGGTTTTTGTAAGAATACCAGGATTTATATTTTGAGCGGAGAGATTTTTATAGCAATAAATAAAAGCAATCATTAAAATAATCTTCTGCATACCAGCAAGTTTGAATGAAGATAATTAATATTGAAAACTGAAATGCGTTATACTGTGTGCTTTTGAAAGCATTTCTTTAATTTGCCTTGCTGATATGAAATTATTTTCGCCTACCATATCTAAACTTGTACGGTTGCGCTATGCCAGTATAGAAGACTGGATGAACAACCCTTTTACCGCACAGCGCGAAATATTACAGGATCTTGTAACGCATGGCCAGCATACAGCCTTTGGAAGAAAGTACAATTTAAAAAACCTGTTTACCATAAAAGAATTTAAAGAGTATGTGCCCATTCATGAGTATGAAGATATAAAACCATGGATACAAAAATTAATGAATGGAGAACAAAATCAATTGTGGGATTCGCCGGTAAACTGGTTTGCAAAAAGCAGCGGCACTACAAGTGATAAGAGCAAATTTATCCCCGTTACAGAAGAAAGTTTGGAAGACTGCCATTACCAGGCAGGCAAAGACGTGCTTACATTATATTACCAGTTTAATCCTGAAAGCAATTTGCTCACGGGCAAAGGGTTGGTTATTGGCGGCAGCCACCAGGTAAACCAATTGAATGAAGAAATATTTTTTGGCGATCTTAGTGCCGTGCTTATGCAAAATATGCCTATGTGGGGGCATTGGATACGTACACCTGAACTTTCTATTGCGCTGCTGGATGAATGGGAAACTAAAATTGAAACACTGGCGCAATCAACCATTGTTGAAAACGTAACCTCTATTTCAGGCGTTCCCACATGGGCACAGATTTTATTAAAACGCATTCTTGAAATAACAGGCAAAAAAAATATACAGGAAGTGTGGCCCAATCTTGAATTGTATATGCACGGCGGCGTATCCTTCCTTCCTTATAAAGAAAATTTTAAAAAGCTGTTAGGAAATAATATTCATTTCATGGAAATGTATAATGCCAGTGAAGGTTTTTTTGCAGCGCAGGAAACACCGGACACGGATGGCATGCTGTTATTTTTAAACCATGGAATTTTTTATGAGTTTATGCCTATAAGCGAATATGGGAAACCTGATCCGAAAACCATTGGCCTGAATAAAGTTGAAATCGGAAAACATTATGCATCGGTAATTTCAACCAACAGCGGCCTGTGGAGATACCTGGTTGGCGATACAATCCAGTTTACATCTTTACAACCATTTCGCATAAAAGTTACCGGCAGGTTAAAGCATTTTATAAATGCCTTTGGTGAAGAAATAATTGTTGAAAATTCAGATGCGGCAATTGCAATGGCAAGTGAAAAAACAGGCGCTGTTGTAAATGATTATACGGCTGCTCCCGTGTATTTTAGTGAGCAGGAGAATGGCGCACATGAATGGCTGATAGAATTTGAAAAAGAGCCGCATAATATGGATCAGTTTATATATGAACTTGATTCATCACTAAAAAATTTGAACAGCGATTATGAAGCAAAGCGGCATAAAAATATTGCACTGCGCATGCCGGTTGTTCATTCACTTAAAAAAGGGGTTTTCAGTAAATGGCTTAAGCAAAAAGGAAAATTAGGCGGCCAGCATAAAGTACCAAGATTAAGTAATGACCGAAAATTTATTGAAGAATTATTTTTATTGCGGAACGCTATTTATTCAAACCAATATTAATGAGTGGAACGCCAAACGCATCTCTGCACAAAGAATTTGAGCTGGAAAGGATGATACTTTTCAGTGATGCTGTTTTTGCCATTGCCATCACTTTACTTATTCTTGAAATTAAATTTCCTGAAGTGCCTGAAGATTTTAAAGGAATAAATACCTGGAAGTTTTTTAAACCTACAGTTATTCATTTTTTTGCTTTTACAATCAGCTTCTTTTTTATTGGCATAAGTTGGGCGAGGCATTTAGCGCTCTGCCGTTTTTTGAAAAAGTATAATAACACAGTAATTTTTTTCAACTTATTGCTCCTTTTTTTTATAGTTACATTTCCTTTTTCTATTTCAGCTTTTATTGATAATGTAAACAGCTCTCTTTTTATAGCTGTAATAATCTACATATCCAATATATTACTGGTGATATTTGCACAGTTTCTTTTTACATATTATATACTTAAAAAAAATACTGCTTTAGCTATTGCAGGAGAAGATGAAGAAAAGCAATATTTTTATCTGAAAGCAAAATATAGTTTTATTATGTTGCTTGCAATAATGATAATTATAATTGCAGTATATATTATAAGTAATGGCAATCTTCTTGCAGTAGCAATAAGCTTATATATATTACCTGTATTTGCAATTGTTGTAAGGCGGAAACTTAAAAAATACAAACCAAAAAATAAACAAATTATAATTGTATAAACAGATAACAAATGGTAAAAGATAAAGTTTGTATTGTTACCGGCGCAGCACGTGGCATTGGCGCTGCCATCGTAAAAAAATTAGCAGAGAATGGTGCTCATGTTGCGTTTACTTATGTAAGTGATTCGAGTGCAGATAAAGCCAAAGCTTTGGAAGATGAAATAAAAGCATTTGGTGTAAATGCGAAAGCGTATAAAAGCAATGCTTCTGATTTTGCGCAATGCGAAACTTTAGTAAATGATGTGTTGAAAGAATTTGGAAAGATTGATGTATGTGTAAATAATGCCGGTATTTCAAAAGATAATTTATTGCTGCGTCTTTCACCTGAACAATGGGATGATGTAATGAACATAAATCTGAAAAGTGTTTACAACGTTACAAAGCAGGTTATACGCCCAATGATGAAAGCCAAAAGCGGAAGTATCATTAACATGAGCTCCATTATTGGTATGCGTGGTAATGCAGGCCAGAGCAGTTATGCTGCATCAAAAGCCGGTATCATTGGCTTTACAAAATCCATTGCACTTGAATTAGGCAGCCGCAATATTCGCTGCAATGCAATTGCTCCGGGGTTTATAGAAACAGATATGACGCATTATTTAAAAGAAGGAACTGCCGCAGAAACGTTTTTAAAAGATATTCCGCTTGGCAGATTTGGCAAAGCTGATGAAGTTGCCAACCTCGCTATGTTTTTAGCCAGCGATATGAGCGCATATATAACGGGAGAAGTAATAACTATTTGTGGCGGTTTAAGTATTTAGCATGAAACCATACAAGAAACTATTGCTTGAAAATAAAGCATGGGCACAGGAAATGGTCGCGCATGATCCTGATTATTTTAAGCGCCTGGCAGAATTACAGTCACCAGAATTTTTATGGATTGGCTGCAGCGACAGCCGTGTGCCCGCAGATAAAATTACAGGCACACAACCGGGCGAGATTTTTGTTCACCGCAACATTGCAAACCTGGTAATTCATACAGACGTTAACTTATTAAGCGTATTGGATTATGCAGTGAATTATCTTAAAGTAAATCATGTTATTGTTTGCGGGCATTACGGGTGCGGTGGCGTGAAGGCAGCTATGACCAACCATGATTACAATCATCTTTTGAACATGTGGCTTAGAAATATAAAAGATGTATACAGGTTATATGAAGATGAATTAAACAATATTGCTGATGAAGAAGAAAGAACAAATCGACTTGTTGAATTAAATGTAAAAGAGCAGGTGATGAAACTTGCCAAAACTTCAATTATTCAGCGTGCATGGAAGAATGAAAAACGCCCGGTACTGCATGGCTGGGTGTATGGCTTAAAAGATGGGATTATCAATAATCTTTTTGATATGCCGCCAGGCTCAGCAATGAATGCTATTTACAAATTTGATGACTTATAAAATTTAAATGGTCAGGCTAAAACAGCTTACCGATTTGTTTACGGTTTTTCTTTTTTTTCTTGTTCAGCCTCATACTTTTCTTCAGCCTCTTTGGCTTTTTCAAAATCAAGTACAACACCGTTTATACAATAGCGCAAACCAGTTGGCGGCGGACCATCATCAAATACATGACCCAAATGTGAACCGCACTTGCCGCACATAACTTCTGTGCGATTCATTCCATGGGTTTTATCATGTGCATATACCACAGAATTTTTTGATACCGGTTTATAAAAGCTTGGCCACCCGCAACCACTTTCAAATTTTGTATCGCTTTCAAATAAAGCATTCCCGCAAACAGCGCAATAATATGTTCCGATTTCATTTGAATGCTCGTATTTACTGCTCCATGGCCTTTCAGTTCCCTTTTCTCTTGCAATATGATATACTTCAGGTGAAAGCCTTTTCTTCCATTCTTCATTACTTAATGCAATTTTTTCGGCATTTGTGGCGGAGTAAACAGGTTTTTCTGATTCGCTTTGATCTTTACTCATAAATGTTTTTTTTGATTAGCTGGAGTATGAAGAAAATGCAATTGAAGCATTTATAACAGCTTTTAATTGCTTTTATTCATCCAAATATTGAAGGTACGAAACGTTTTTTGGTTTGGTTTTTTCCGAATGTTTGGTAAGTTGTTAATTTTTAAACTTAGGCCTTTATATTTGCTGGAACCAGCAGGCAATGTTCAATATTATTTTATTCGGACCTCCAGGCAGCGGAAAAGGTACACAAAGTCAAAATTTAATTGCAAAATATGGGTTGAAACATCTTTCAACCGGTGACCTGCTGCGTAGTGAAATTGCTTTTCAAACTCCGCTTGGCATAGAAGCCAAAAATTTTATGGATAAAGGCCAGCTTGTGCCCGATGAAGTAGTGATTGGTATGATAAGCACAGCACTGGAAACAAATCCCGATGCACAGGGTTTTTTGTTTGATGGATTTCCGCGTACTGATGCACAGGCAGAAGCGCTGGATAAATTACTGCAGCTTAAAAAAACCTCAATAGCCGTAATGCTGGCACTTGATGTAAGTGAAGATGAATTGATAAAACGTTTGTTGCATCGCGGGCAAAGCAGTGGCCGGTCAGATGATGTTGACGAAGCCGTTATCCGCAGCCGCATTCATGAATATGAGAATAAAACCAAACCCGTTGCTGACTATTATAAAAAGTTTAATAAAGTAGTGCATATTAAAGGTGAAGGAAGTGTTGACGAAATTTTTAACCTGCTTTGCAAAGAAATAGATGATCGCAAGAATGTGGATGACTAATAAAATCCACTAAAAGATTCTCTATAATTTTTTATATTCTTTGTTTCAACCAATAAGTATTCGTACAATTTTGTTCTTAATTCATCTCCTATCTTTGCCCTCCTTTTTTCAATACCATGTTTAATAAAAGAACAAAAATAAAAGAGCTTTTATCAGCTGAAATTACTGGGCAGGAAGCTATCGTTATGGGTTGGGTGCGCACATTCCGCAACAACCAGTTTATTGCTCTAAATGACGGAAGCTGCAATCAAAATTTGCAGGTAGTTGCTTCGTTGGGTTTGTTAGATGATGAAACATTAAAGCGCATTACAACCGGTGCATCTTTAAAAGTTATTGGGGAATTAGTGCCGAGTTTGGGTAAAGGACAAAGCGTAGAATTAAAAGCAACCTCAATAGAAATTTTGGGTGATTGTGATCCTGAAAAATATCCTTTACAATTAAAAAACAGGCCGAGCCTGGAATATTTAAGAGAGATAGCACATCTGCGTTTTCGTACCAACACATTTGGCGCTGTATTTCGTATACGTCATTCATTGGCTTACGCTGTTCATAAATTTTTTAATGATAAAGGTTTTGTTTACCTGCATACACCAATCATTACATCAAGCGATGCAGAAGGTGCAGGCGAAATGTTCCGTGTAACAACATTGCCATTTGATAATGCTCCACGCAATGAAGATGGCAACATCAATTTTAAAGAAGATTTTTTTGGCAAGAGTACCAATCTTACTGTAAGCGGTCAATTGGAAGGCGAACTGGCTGCAATGGCTTTGAGTGATATTTATACTTTCGGTCCAACATTCCGTGCAGAAAATTCAAACACAACAAGGCATCTTGCAGAGTTCTGGATGATCGAGCCTGAAATGGCTTTTTATGATATTGAAGACAACATGAACCTTGCAGAGGAATTCATTAAATATATTATTCAATATGCAATGGATAATAATCGTGATGACCTTGAATTTCTTGCGCAGCGATTGCTTGATGAAGAAAAACAATTGCCCCAGGATAAACGAAGTGAACTTGGTTTAATTGAAAAACTTGAATTTGTTGTAAGCAATGCATTTGAGAGAATTACTTATACAGAAGCAATAAATATTTTACTGGAAAGCCCTACCTATAAAAAGAAAAAATTTAAGTATGAAGTACAATGGGGCATTGACCTGCAAAGCGAGCATGAACGATATCTTGTAGAAAAACATTTTAAAAAACCGGTTATTGTTACCGGTTACCCCGCAGCCATAAAAGCATTTTATATGCGCATGAATGAAGATGGAAACACGGTTGCAGCGATGGATATTTTAGCGCCGGGAATTGGAGAAATTGTTGGTGGCTCTCAGCGTGAAGAAAGATTAGATAAACTTATTGAACGCATGAATAAAATGCATGTGCCTGTTGATGAAATGCAATGGTACCTGGATACACGGCGTTTTGGTTCAGTACCACATGCTGGTTTTGGATTAGGTTTTGAACGCATGGTTCAATTTGTTACAGGCATGACGAACATCCGCGATGTAATACCTTTTGCAAGAACGCCGAAGAACTGCGAATTTTAAATTTAATAGCCTGCTGTCAAGCACAAACTGTATTCATATTTTCAGTATTAGTTAAACAACATTTAATTTTAGTAATCTGTCTTATTATTAGCGCAGCATTACATGAAAAAATATTTCACCGGATTTTTTTATTCGCTTCCCATACAACTTGTATTTCTGCACTTTCGCAGGTACCAGGTTTTATTGCTGTTTTGGTTTATTTTATTTGCAACAATAAGCGGACATTTTTTAAAACCATACGGTGCAGATTCATTAATGCTTGCACCGGAATACTTGGGCCATGTAAATGCTTTAAGCACTGCGTTTGCTGGTTTTGCCGTTGCATCCTATATAATGAGCTGGAATATTACTACGTTTATTTTACATAGTCGCCACATAAAATTTCTTGCTACAACAGCTCAGCCTTTTTTTAAAGTATTGTATTAATAATGCAGTTATCCCCTTAATTTTTCTTCTTTGTTATTTATTTTTTGCTATAACCTACCAGCGACATGAAGAATTATCAACATCGTTAGAAATACTTTCGCTGGCAGGTGGTTTTTTTGGTGGTTTTATTTTATCGCTTGCTATTGCCTTCGGGTATTTTTTTGGTACCGATAAAAAGATATACCGCAGGATGGCTACGGATTTTACAACAGCAAATCAAAAATATGTACGCGCATCACGTATAATAAAAAATTCCAAAGCAGAAAAAGGTGAAATGCGTATTGACTGGTTTTTGAGTGCAACTTTTGGTTTGCGAAAGCCCAGAAATATTAAGCATTACAGCCATGAGTTTTTAAATTCAATTTTTAAACGCCATCACGTGGCTGCGATACAGGCTGTTTTTCTGGCGTTTGCTGTATTAATTTTACTTGGTTTTTTTTCTGAGAATAAGTATTTCCAAATTCCTGCGGCAGCAAGTATCACTCTTTTCTTTACAATATTAATTGCCCTAGCCGGCGCCTTTTCTCTATTTCTCGGAAACTGGAGCATCCCAATTGTACTGGCTATTTATTTGCTGGTAAATTGGTTATTTCAACAACATATAATTGACCCGCGTAATAAAGCTTATGGCCTAAATTATAATAATGTGAAAAGCAGGCCGCTTTATAACAGAAACAGTCTTTTGCAATTAATTAATGATTCTGATGTTGCGAAAGACAGCATGCAGTTTATTGCAATACTGAATAACTGGAAAGCCAGGCAACAGAATGAAAAACCTGTAATGTTTATTCTTGATGTAAGTGGTGGCGGCAATCGCAGTGCGGCATTTACGATGAATGTTTTAACCAGGCTGGACACACTAACAAATGGTAATTTTTTTAAACATTGCTTTTTTATAACAGGCGCCTCAGGCGGAATGATTGGCGCTGCTTATTTCAGGGAACTTTACCTGGAAAAACAGGAAGGGAAAATTACTACGCTTCAGCAAAAGCAATATATTGATAACATTAGCAAAGATCTGCTAAATCCTGTTTTTTCTTCTCTTGTGGCCCGGGACATGATTGGCCCGTTAAGCAAGTTTGAATTAGATGGAAATACATACATACGTGATCGTGGTTATGCTTTTGAACAAAAATTAAATGCAAATACAAAAGGGATTTTAAATAAGAAATTAAGGGATTATGAGAAGGCCGAGCAAAATGCTCTTATTCCTTCCATGATATTTAGCACGGCAATTACAAAAGACGGGAGAAAAATGATTATTTCTACCCGCCCGGTAAGATTTATGATGCAGGCGCAGAACAAGAATAATAATTTAAGCGCTTATGATGTGGATGGCTTGGATTTTCAATCCTTTTTTGCCAAACAAAATCCGGGTAATTTGCAATTTCTTACTGTTATGCGCATGAATGCAACATTCCCCTTTGTTTTACCTAATGTAGAAATGCCAAGTGTTCCTGATATAGATGTAATGGATGGCGGCCTGCGGGATAATTTTGGACATGAAACCAGTTTGCGCTTCATAGACAAATTTAAACCTTGGTTAAAAGAAAACGCAGCTAAAATAGTTATTGTTGAAATTCGTGACAGGCCTGTGGAAGACTGGGCAAGACCTTATGAAGTTAATTCGATATTAGGATTAATAACAAAGCCCATGTTCCTGCTGCAAAATAACTGGTTTAATCTGCAGGATTATTACGAAAAAGACCAGGTAAATTATATGCTTGATGTATTACCCACACAAGTTTATAAAATTGCTTTTAGCTATGAGACCTCTCCCAATTCTACTTCAGCTTCTTTAAGTTTTCATTTAACTGCGGCTGAAAAAAAGGGTATTGCA
>Ga0206932_1032_pt1 | contig 35226 bp, 16 predicted proteins | sample Alteio_BWOrgHeat_18_FD_153244 | JGI IMG/M metagenome (GOLD analysis project Ga0206932, IMG submission 153244) | Enriched cells from forest soil in Barre Woods Harvard Forest LTER site, Petersham, Massachusetts, United States -... | ecosystem: Environmental > Terrestrial > Soil > Temperate forest >...
CGATACACGCGGCGATTATTGGGTCTTAAATACAACAGATAACAGTTTGAAACAAATTGGAAAAACACTTGCTGTATCATCATTAATGTATGCAAAATTTTCTCCTGATGGTAATAGCATAGCATATGTTAGCAAGCATAATTTATATGTAGAAGATGTAAATACAAACTCCATTAAGCAGCTTACAAGTGATGGAACTGACCGGATGATTAATGGAACTTTTGATTGGGTATATGAAGAAGAGTTTGATTGCCGCGACGGATTTCGCTGGAGTCCCGATGGTAAAAGCATTGCATACTGGAAAATTGATGCTACGAAAATTCCTAATTTCTTAATGATTAATAATACTGATTCAGTTTATTCGAATATTGTGCCGGTTGAATATCCAACTGCAGGCACTGATCCTTCGCCTTGTTATGTGTATGTTGTAAATCTTGCAACAGGCAACTCAACAAAAATGAATGTGCCCGGAGATCCGCAGCAGCACTATATTCCACGCATGGAATGGGCAGCAAATTCAACGCAATTAATTATTGAACAATTCAACCGCAAACAAAATGAAATTAAGATTATGTATTGCGATGCAGTAACCGGCGCAACAAATGAAATTTATACAGAAAGTGATAAAGCATGGGTGGATAATAAAAATGCATGGAGTGGAAATCCTTTCGGTACAGGTTGGGAATGGGTGAAAAATGGCGGTGCATTTTTATGGGTAAGTGAAAAAGATGGATGGCGTCACATTCATTTAATAAGCCGTGATGGGAAAAATCAAACCTTACTTACAAAAGGTAATTATGATATTATTACTTTAAAAGGTTATGATGATAAAAGCGGCTATGTTTATTTTATGGCTTCGCCTGATAACGCCACGCAGAAATATTTATATCGTGTAAAAATGGATGGTAAAACTGCAGCAGAACGTTTATCGCCTGCAGATGAAAGCGGCACACATGATTATGATCTTTCAACAAATGGCTTATATGCTTCGCATGAATTTTCAAACATTAATACAGCACCGGTGGAAGATTGGGTAAGCTTGCCAAAACATACCGTAATTAAGCAAGGCGAAAAAGAAGATAATGGAGGATTTGTTTTACCTCATGCAAACATGTTTAAAATTACAACAGATGATAGTATAACAATGGATGGATGGATGGTGAAGCCGGCAAATTTTGATTCCACGAAAAAATATCCTGTTGTGTTTTATGTGTATACAGAACCTGCTGCCCAAACTGTAACAGATGAATATGGGGCAGCCTTTAATTTTTTATATAACGGCGATTTTGCCGGCGATGGTTACATTTATATAAGTGTTGATGGAAGAGGCACTCCTGCACCAAAAGGCGCAGCATGGCGCAAATCTATTTATAGAAATATTGGACGAATAAATATTCACGACCAGGGTATGGCTGCAAAGAAGATTATTCAATGGCCGTTTATTGATACAAGCCGGGTTGCCGTTTGGGGCTGGAGCGGCGGCGGTTCCGCAACATTAAATTGCATGTTCCAGTTTCCTGAAATTTATAAAACAGGAATTTCAATTGCTGCTGTTGATAACGAGCTGACGTATGATGATATTTACCAGGAACGTTACATGGGTTTACCACAAGAAAACAGGGAAGATTTTGTTGCAGGTTCGCCAATTACTTATGCGAAAAATTTACAGGGTCATTTATTGATCATTCATGGAACCGGTGACGATAATGTGCATTATGCTAATGCAGAAATGATGATAAATGAATTGATAAAATACAATAAGATATTCCAGTTTATGCCTTACCCAAACAGAACGCACGGTTTAAGCGAAGGTGAAGGTACAAGGCAGCATTTAAGTAATTTGTACACTACATTTTTAAGGCAATATTGCCCGCCAGGCGCTAAGTAATTTTAAATAAATCTGCAGTAAATTTTATTGCGGATGTTTATTTGTTAACATCAAAAGTAATTATGTTACTGCCTGCAAGGCCATCAGCAGTTATGCCCTGTATAACACACGCAAATTTTCCGGTAAGATCTGAAGTATAAAAATCAACATGCGCCTTCCCATCCGCGCCTGTTTCTATTTTAGGAGACCAATACAAAACATTTCTTACATCAGGCAGATGATTTTTTATTTGTTCCTCTGTATTATAAACCGGCAAATAAAATTCCCGTTCCCGCTGCAGGCCATCAAACTTAATTACAAGTTCACCTGCTTTTAAATGAAAATCTGCAAGATCGCCATGATATGTTGTGTAACTTACAATACCATCAGCAATTATATTTCCATAATAATATTTCCGCGCAACAACATCCAGCCTTTTTATCTTCAAAGGATCGAACTCAATTATTCTGCCTGCATCGGCAACCGGCATTCCATCCAATAAAATAAGCGGGTCGTTTTCAGAAAATGTTTTCGTTAAAAAATCCAATACTTTATAATGAAACTGGTCTGCTTCTTTTCTAACATGCACCTCTGCAACGTATTCCCGCATCACTTCTTCCATTGTTATAAATCTTGTATAATCATCAAGATAATAACGCTTATCAGGTGTTCCATAAAACAAAGAAGTATCTTCTGCACTATATAAATAGGAATGCTGTTTTTCGTTGATTAGATATGCATTGTCTGTCTGTGCATTAATGCTTCGGAATAATACCTGGTTTTTCCATGGCTGAGGAAATTTATATGCAGACCAAGGCTGATTGGAAAACTTGTTTGAATAAGATGATGCAATAGTTGTTTTATAATTGCTGTCAGCAGTAATAATAATATTATCACTGCCGTAAAATTTTTTTACATTGAAAAGTAAATTTCCGGATGCATTGCTTATTGTACTTGCCAGTTGAAAATTTTCACCAGGTACTGTAAGTATTACGTTAGCATTTTTTGCAGGATTATTAAATTCATCATTTATTTTTCCATCAATAACAAGCCCTTCATATTCCGGAATAAATTCAAAATATGGCTTCTTGTTTTGAAGCACATCTTCCCATTTAAATCTTCTCCATCCCTGCGTGAGCATTAAATCGTCAGCCGCTTCCTCTGCTTCTTTATTGTTTGATTGAAAATAATATGAAGGTGATTCTATTGTTCCTTTTAGTTCAGAGCTTAATAATAAATATGAAAGAATATCAGTATAATTTGTTGATTGCAATGAATCAATCATAAACACTGCGGCAGACATATTAGCCATTGAAGGTTTATTGTTATTGCCATTTACAGTTAAAGAAATATTTACCGGTTTTCTTAAACCATATTGTTGCTGATCTGTTTGAGATTGAATGGTAAGTTTAGCAACGGGGTTTTTAAAATAAAGCCTTTCACAAACCGGTTGTTTGTTTGCATTAAATATGGTGATAGTGCTGATGCCATCAGCAAATTTATTTTTATCAATTGTAAAATTTGCTTCACCATTTGAAATATTTACTTGCTGAAAATCTTTTAAAACATTTTGCGAATGCACCAGCAAATAAGCGGCATTATCATTTGTGTTTGTTGATACTGAAACTTTAACATGGGCATTATCGGCATCATCTTCAGCATGCATAACAAACCCTTGTTTATAAACAGTTGGTAATGGGTTTGTAATTGTTGTATCAGCCAATTTTATAATTGCTTTATATGTTTCGTTTGCTTTTGGAGTTAAGATGAAACTGCCCATTCCAAATTTCAAGCATTGAAAGCTTGTAACATTATTGCTTCCATTTGTAATTGTTCCGCTGCAATCAACGGGTTTGCCTTGTTCATCAACAATCTTAAAAGCAATTTTTGATTGCATACCTTCTACTAAATTTCCGCCTTCAGGAAAAAAAGATATAGCATAAGATTTCCCTTTTGCTTCATTTTTTATAACACTTGCTTTTAAAGTATTCACAATTGTAACCGGTGTTTGAAAAAAATAATCTGCATCAAAATTTTCCATCCACTTTGTATAAGCACGCAGTATATAATTTCCCGAAGCAATAAAAGATGGAATAATAAATGAGCCATCGCCACTCCCGCTATCCAATGAAATTTTTGCCTGGAGTATGGGTTTGTTTTCAGAACCTATAATTTCAACATAAGCAATTTTACTTATACCGGATGGCTTATGAAAATTTTCATCAACACAATAAACTTTAAACCAAATGCTTTCACCAGCTATGTAAAACGTTTTATCTGTATGAACAAATATTTTCTCATTATAGTTGTTGGTTTGATAAGAAACAAACTGTTGCTGCACATCATTGTAAGATGTTTGGGCAATCACAACTCCGGCAATAACAGAAGAAACTAAAGCGAGAATTAATTTTTTATATACCTGTTTCAATTTGTTTTATTCTTTTTTTATTACTATCTCCAGAATGACGGCCTATGATTTGTGCCTCCGTGCACCGTACAATCGAGACAAAATTTTTGCGCTATTATTATATCTGAACCTGAAAAAAAGAATGCTGTATAATCAGGATCTGTATAGTAATAATGACTGAAATCATTTGGATCCTGCGGGATGGCTTTTTGATCGCAGGTATCGGGACTCTTTCCCCAATCTGTTAATTCCCTGTGATCAATAAACATTCTTTTTTCTGTTTCAGCAGAAGCATTTATAAAACCAATAACGGGTTCTGTCAGGTCTGTTTCAGAATGAATATTTCCAACCAATTGGCCGGGTTGTAAATCAAAAAGTCCGCCGCGATCCTGTGAATTTTTTTGAACAATACCCCAGTACTTATAAGCATCTGCTGATATGCCTCTTTGTCTTACCAATATGCTATATCGCTCAAAAATTTTTGGATCATTTTGCGGAATTATTGTAATAGGTTCCTGGTTAATTACATCATCAGATAAAGCAATTGATGAGCCAATCAAAATATTAGTAGATAATTTACTTTGCCAGCAGGAGTCAATCTGGTCAGTTGTATCAGACACAAAAATATGATCGCCTTTTACTACATAATAACCTTGCAAGAAACTTTTGTATTCCCATGTTTCTGTATAATCCCATTTATAATAATGCGTGTTGTTTGCAGGATCATGCGTGTATAAATAAATATTTACATCACCTTGTTGTTGCCAGCTTAAAGAATCTATTGGCGGTGTTTGTGCGCTTGAAACAAGTTCAGAACTATACTTATGTCCGTTTGAAGTGGTAATTTTTACCTGGTATGTTTTTGAAATATTAAGATTTAAAACAGCACTTTGGTAATTGCCGTTTCCTGTTTCGGTTAAAGGATAAGTTGTTCCGTCATTTGATACAATTTGTATGGAAGCACCCAGCTCAGGATTGGTTGCAGTTACAGAATCTGAAATGCTTCTTGTTCTTGTAAGTATAATTGTTGTAACCTGGTTTGCGCCGGTATTAATAAATCCATCAACAACCAGATAATTATTTTTTGCCTGCAATGCCGGCGGATTATATGGCTTCACGCAATGCGCAAAAACTGTTGCAATAATTATTGCTGAATAGTATTTTAAAATCAATTTATTCATGATCTAAAATCTCACGCTGTATGTAACAAAAGAAATCAGTGTACCGAATATGGTTAACTGAAGTTTGTGCAACAGCAATGTTTACACAAGTGTAGCCTGCTAAAACAAGAAGATGTTTTTTATATATATCTCTTAATTTTTTCATTCTTACTAATTCTATCTCCAAAATGTTGGGCGATGATTTGTTCCTCCATGAACAGTACAATCCAAACAATTTTTTTTCGCTATTGCCATACCGCCACCAGTTATATAATGAAAGAAAGTATAATCCGGATCTGTATAGTAATAATGACTAAAATCATTTGGATCCTGCGAAATAACTAACTGGTCACAAGAAGTAGGGCCAACATCCCAGTCTGTAACTTCATTATGATTAATAAATATTCTTTTCTCTGTTTCTGTTGATGCATTTATAAAACCAATAACCGGTTCCGTCGGATCTGTTTCGCAGTGAATGTTACCCACTAATTGACCAGGCTGTAAATCAAAAAGCCCACCGCGGTCCTGCGAATTTTTTTGAACAATGCCCCAGTATTTATATGCGTCTGCGGTTATACCTCTTTGCCGCAACAGTATGCTATATCTTACAAAGATGCGTTCATCATTTTGTGGTATTGTTGCAACCTTTGCTTTATTTATTACATCCTCAGATAAAGCAACGGAAGAACCGATTAAAATATCAGAAGATAGATTGCTATGCCAGCAGGAATCAATTTGATTTGTTGTATCAGCGAAAACAATATGATCGCCTATTACTACAAAATATCCTTGTAACGTGCTTAGATATTCCCATGTTTCAGTATAATCCCATTTATAATAATGTGTACTGTTTGTCGGATCGTGCGTGTATAAATAAATATTTACATCACCTTGTTGTTGCCAGGTTAAAGAATCTATTGGCGGCGTTTGTGCGCTTGAAACAAGTTCAGAACTATACTTATGTCCGTTTGAAGTGGTAATTTTTAACTGGTATGTTTTTGAGCTATTAAGATTTAATACAGCACTTTGGTAATTGCCATTTCCTGTTTCGGTTAAAGGATAAGTCGTTCCGTCATTTGATACAATTTGTATGGAAGCACCAAGCTCAGGATCGGTTGCCGTAACAAAATCTGAAAGGCTTTTTGTTCTTGTAAGTATAATTGTTGTAACCTGGTTTGTGCCGGTATTAATAAATCCATCAACAACCAGATAATTATTTTTTGCCTGCAATGCCGGCGGATTATATGGCTTTACGCAATGCGCAAAAACAATTACAATAATTATTGCTGAAAAATATTTTAAGCTGTATTGATTCATTTTAACTTAAAATCTTATGTTGTAGGTTACAAAAGGAATTGCCGATCCGAATATGCTTAGCTGGTATCCTTTTGCATTGCCATTTTGTTGTATGAAATAAACCGAATAAACATTCTGCCTCCCCGTTAAATTATAAACACCAAACGACCATGAATTATGAAATTTTTGATGTATTTTATGATTGCCATCTATGTTCATAGAAATATCAGTTCTGAAATAATCAGGAATTCTGTATGCATTCCTGTCTGAATAATATAAGCCTGTTGTTCCGCCTGAATTAAAAACGGCAAGCGGCAAAGTAATTGGCCTGCCCGTGCTGTAAACAATATTTACAGAAAGATTATAACGATGCGAGAACTGGTAATTGGAAATAAAATTTACGTTGTTGGGTTTATCAAAAGCTGCGGGATAATAAGCACCATTGTTTACTATTTCGCCTTGTGAAAGATCATCAGATTTTAATAAAGTTCTTGAATAAGTATAGCTGAGCCAGCCGTTTAATTTCCCTGCATTTTTCTTTATCAGAAATTCTATTCCATACGCCTGGCCTTTTGTTGCAATAACATCTGTTTCTATATGCGGATTCAAAATAAGATTAGCGCCGCTTCTGTAATCAAGATAATTTTTTGTTTGCTTATAATACGTTTCAATAGAAACTTCAATTGTATTTGATTTAAAGTTTTGATAATAACCTAAAGAAACCTGGTAGCCGCTTTGAGGTTTGATATTAGGATCGCTTAATTTCCAGATATCGGTTGGAGAAATGGTTGTTGTATTGCTTAATAAATGTATAAACTGCTGCGTTGTATTATAGCTTATTTTAAAAGATGCATTGTCTGATAAACTGTAACGTGTGCTGATTCTGAATTCGGGTGCAGTGTAAGTTTTTATGTTCTTACCTTTCTCATAATTTGTAACACTGGCTATAGTAGTTGAATCTTTCGGAATGCCATCAACATAACTATTAACTGTATGCGGACCGAGATAATTATACACTGAATAACGCAAACCCGCATTTATTGAAAATTTTGAAGTAACTGTATATTCATCACCCAGATAAACGGCACTTTCCAAAGCCTGTTCAGTTTGTAAAAGGGTTGGAATAACAAGAGATTTTTCTCCTTCAGGTGCTAGAGATCCCGGGTGCAGTTTGTAATAAATACTGCTTATTCCAAAATCTAATTTATGTTTACTGCTAAGCGAATAAGTAAAATCGGTTCGGAAATTATATTGATTAATATTGAACCCAAGCTTAAATGCATTTACTTCATTTTTTTCAGAGCTTACTGCATAATCATAATGATCTGCACCGCCGGTAATTACCATAAAAAGCTTATTGTTGAAAATATGTTTCCACTTAAGATTTGCATTTTTATTGCTGTAGGTATATAATGTGTCCTTGTCTAATCTAAACCTGTCGTTACTAAAATAGCCGGTTAAATACAAAGAATTTTTTGCGTTGATAGTATGCGTGATGCGCAAGGTAACATCGTTAAAGTTTGCTGTACTGTTGTTATAAGCGCTGTTTGGAATTTCATTCAATATCCAGTCAGAATAAGTACTTCTTACACTTGCAATAACGGATGTTTTATCTTTTTGCAACGGGCCTTCAATATAAAACTTGCTTGTAAGCGGGCCGATGCCTGCAGCGCCTGTCCATTTTTTTGTATTACCATCTTTAACATCCACATCAAGTACAGAAGATAATCGTCCACCATATTTTTCAGGAATAGAACTTTTATATAATTCAATACTTTTAATAACATCAGGATTAAATGAAGAAAAAAATCCAAACAGGTGAGATGAATTATAAACAGTCGCATCGCTGAATAATATTAAGTTCTGATCAACCGAACCACCGCGAACATTAAAGCCATTACTTGCTTCGCCAACAGAAGTAACGCCTGGCAATGTGAGTATAACTTTTGAAATATCTGCTTCGCCAAAAACAACAGGAAATTGTTTAATTGTTTTAATGCTTACAATGTTTGCGCCCATTTGCAAACCTCTTGTGTTTGAATTTTTTTCTGTTCTTACAGTAACCGCTTTAAGATTGGCAACATATTCTTCCAGCTCTATATTCAGTTTCCCGTCTCCGTTTAATATTACCTGTCTTTTTGTTTGCTTCATGCCTGTAGATAATATATTTATTGTGTGGTAACCTTTAGGCATATTGATAGAAAAATAACCATACTGATCTGTGTTTACGCCGATGCGGGGTGTATCAATATAAACTGATGCACCAATAATTGGTTCGCCTGATTTAAGATCACGCACATACCCTGCAATAGTTGCATTGCCTGTGCCCGAACCTTTACCGATATACAATAATTTATTTTCGATGGATACCCGCAGTTCTTCTTTTGGTTCTTCTGTAATTTCTTCAGCGTTTTCTGCGTGTGTTGAATCAATTTTCTGTACTGGTGAAAAATAATCAGCAGGAAAACTGGTTTGTACGATCAATTTATTTGTTATAAAAACACGGCTAAGCGAATCAACTGCAAAATGCAATGTTGAACCTTTTAAAACAGAATCTAATAATTGCTGAATAGTAAAATTGTTTGCAATAATATTAACCTGGATAGAATCAGTTTCTGACTTATCAAAATAAAAATGATATGGATAACCGGCTTCAATCTTATCAGCAAACTGCGAAAAATTCAACCCTTTATATTCTCCGTTTATCAATTGAGGGTTTTGTGCAAATGCGTTTGATAAAAGAATTAAAAATAAAAATGTTGTTATACTATATCGAAGCATTATTTCTGAATTTGGTCATAGTAAGCTGATGTTTTTATAAGTGCATCTTCAAAGTTTTTTTTAAACTTAATCTTATTTGCAGCTATAAATTTTTTCAGCTCACTTCTTCTTTCTTTAAAAACATTTAATACTGATTTTTCATTATCAACTTTATATAATTTATTATCAGCATAAATATAGTACCAGTCGAATTCTTTATAGTAGCTATCGTTCTCATCTAATTTGGAAGACAGCACCAATTGCTTTTCTTTTTTTGCAAACACCGCTGTTTTATAATGATAAAGCACCTGGTAAAAACCCGCGGTTTCTGGCAGAGAAAAACCATAATTATTACCGGCATTGATAAACCGGCTGCTATCAATAATAAAATAATCGAGTTTTGATGTAACCAGTTTTATGGGAAAATTTTTTGTGTAATCAAGAATCACAAGCTCGTTTGTTACAAGATCAAAACGCATGGAAACGCCATTGTATAAATTGCCATCATAATAAACGGAACCGCTTAAGATATCAGAAGATTTAAAATAAGGAGATCCTGTTACATTATGGCCGCCATATAAATATTCGCTGCCGTTGTATAAACCTGCATTGCCTTTAACACTACCATTAAATAAAACAGCAACATTATTTTTTGTTTGCGCATCAGTAAGGGAATCCTGCAAAGACAGTTGGGCATTAGCTTTAAACAAGCATATAATAAACAAAACAGTAAAAATATATCCAGGCAGACTTTTATGAAACTTCACTTTTGTACAATAAGTTTTATTAAAACAAGCATGATAAGCCATCAAAATAAAGCATTTAGTGTAAGCAAAAAAATTATATTGATGAGAGGATGATCTTACCGGTTAAACTGAGTATTAATTTCAAAGTTTGTATAAAGAAGAAATTTTTATTTCACAGTTTTGCAGCATGGCTTCAGAAAAAAATATAAAAGATTTAAGAATAGTTTTTATGGGCACGCCTGAATTTGCTGTTGCATCTTTAGATGCTTTGGTAAATGAGGGTTGTAATATTATCGGCGTAATAACAGCGCCGGATAAACCGGCAGGCAGAGGGATGCAACTACAGCAAAGTGCTGTAAAAAGATATGCACTTCAAAAAAATTTATTTATTCTTCAGCCGGAAAAACTAAAGAACCAATTATTTATTGATGAATTGAAGTTATTGAACGCAGATATACAAATTGTGGTTGCATTCCGCATGTTGCCCACAATAGTTTGGAACATGCCGCCAATGGGAACCATAAATGTACATGCATCATTATTGCCGCAGTATCGCGGGGCTGCACCAATAAATTGGACAATTATAAATGGCGAAAAAGAAACAGGCATAACAACTTTTAAATTGCAACAGGAAATTGATACAGGTAATATTTTAATGCAGGAAAAAATTCCGGTTGGTGAAAATGAAACTGCCGGTGAATTGCATGATCGTTTAAAAATTCTTGGTGCGGATGTGTTAGTTAAAACAATTAAAGCAATTGCAGATAAAAGCATAAAAGAACAGCCTCAAATCATGATTCACGATTCACAATCCGCGATAAAACATGCACCAAAAATTAATGCTGAAACTTGTAAGATTGATTGGAATGAAAATGCCGATAATATTTTTAATTTGATCCGTGGATTATCGCCTTATCCTGCTGCATTTACTTATTTGCATGATAAAATGCTGAAGATATATTTTGGTAAAAAAGAAATAGAGCACCATCAATTTACCAGCGGCGATATTAAAACGGATGGAAAAACTTTTTTAAAATTTGCATGTGCTGATGGATTTATTCATTGCACAGATATACAGTTGCAGGGTAAAAAAAGAATGATGGTTGAAGATTTTTTGCGTGGCTACAGGGTTATTAATTAACGGCCTGAAAATAAATTGACAATTACATTATACCAAGCGCCAACGAAAAATTGGTAACGATACCGGGCAAAGCCATCCATAAAAATTGCGGATAGAAGAGTATAAATAAAATGAAGATACCAACCCACATTAAAAAATATAACCAGTATTTTGAAGATGATTTGCGCTGATCCATCAGGAAGAATTTTTACAAAAATAATAGCATACAAATAATTACTGCTAAAAATTTTATGATTAAGCTTTATGCGTAATAAACTTAATTTTCAAATCACAGTTTATTCAATGTTATTTTTGCGTAAATTATTTCTTGTTCGTTGGTATAGCACGAAGATTTTGTTCTACTGGAATATTCTTAAATTGTACATTTACCAAATAATATCAAACCATCCATTTTCCTTATTACAAACCGATGCTTTATAAATAATTATTGAATTCTTTTGATCATTATTTATAACTAAGAAATCACTAAAGAAATTTTGACGCTGTCAATAATTTCTTTGCGGGCAACAATTAACAGGCTTTATTTACAATCATTTTGCTTACTGCAACAAGAAAATTATTTTATGAAGAAGTCTTTACCCAAAGTATCTTATTACGCTATTCTTTCTATGTTCTTTATTTTGTTCAGCACTGTAAACAGTTCTGCCCAAAATGCATTAACTGATTATGTGCTGTATGTAAATCCTGTTTCGCAGCCTTATCATCAGGGCTCAGGTTATGGCGTGGAGATTCACAGCAATTCAAAAATACTTTCAGGAAATATTGGAAGCTATTATTCCATAAACACAACAGGCCCGGTGAATATTTACGGCAATATAAATGGCGGCAGCACAATTGATCTTGAATGGAACAATATTGTAAAAGGCAATATAACTGCCGCTAATAATTATAATTACAACAAAAATGTTTTTCAGGCTGATTATGGGTTTTCATTACAAGGCAATCTTGACGTAAAAGGAAATATATCTGTTAATAAAAGTAACAGTACGGTAAATGGCATTGTTACGCATCCTTCCAATACAAGTTATTCCGGCCCTGTTCCAACAAAAGAAATAAAAGGAACGCCATCTTTGCCTGTGCTTCCGCCAAATGGAGTCATAACAAATTTTGCAGCCTGTGGCAAAACGAATATCATCAAAAGCCAAACGATAACGCCCGGGGCTTATGGTTCTATCAAACTTACCGGTAATAGCATTATTACTTTTTCAGGTCCAGGTGTTTATATTTTCAGTTCTGTTTCAAATTCCGGCAGTTTGAACAAGTTTGTTTATGATTTTAAAAACAGCACGGATGGAGTTATTAAAATAGAAGTTGTTGGCGATGTTAATCTCGGGCAATTCCAGGCATCATTAAAAAATGGTGGCAGCGAATCCCGTATTTATGCAGAAACACATGGCAATGGCAGTTCCTGCCATTTTGGTGCTTATGCATTCACAATGGATAACTGCTCAAATACAACTTCAGATTGGAAAGGAACTATCTACGCTCCTTACGGAGGAATAAATATTGGATCATCATCCGGTTCGTCAACTGTAGAAGGCGCATTATGGAGCACTACAAAAATCACGATCAATAATGGAGTACAGCTCACGCTTGTTGCTTTTAAAACATGCACGCTGCCAAATGTAAATGCCGGCGATAACAAAATAATTGCCTGCACTGTTTCTTCTACCGTAACCTTAAATGGTTCTTCAACAACGCCTAATGTTCAATATAGCTGGCAGGCTATTGACACCGGGTTTATTGTTTCCGGCGCAAATACACCAACGCCAATTGTTTCAAAGGCCGGTGCTTATGTATTAACTGTAACCTCGGCTGGCGGGTGTTCATCAAAAGACACCACAATCGTAATGTCATCATGTATTGTTCCTTATTATCCGCCGCCTGATAGCGGCAAAACGCATGATTTGATAGGGTCTGAACTGAATGCTTTATATGATAATGGCAATACAGTACAGGATACAGCTCAAAATATTTTTACATTGTTAGGTGATAGTGTAATAATAGACATTATTGCAATACAAGGTAAGCACGATCAGTTATTGTCACTGCTGCAAACACCGCAATATGGCTTAACTGATCTTATAGATAACGGTCCGAATTCTTTAACCATAACAGGAAAATATCCTGTAGTAAATTTAAAGAAATTAGACAGCCTTCCTGACCTGATTAATTATTGCAGACCTGCATTTCCACCTGTTCCTGCCGTAGGTGTAGTTAATTCAGCAGGTGATACAGCACTCTATTCTGAATTAGCACGCAATGGATTTAATGTAAGCGGGCAAGGAATAAAAGTCGGCGTTATTTCAAACAGTTATAATACTATTCCTGGCAATCCTGCACAAACAGATGTTTTAAACGGAGATTTGCCGGTAACAGGAGTTGCCGTTTTAAGAGAATACCCGTATGGCCGCGCAACAGATGAAGGACGTGCTATGCTGCAGATTGTTCATGATGTGGCGCCAAAAGCGCAACTCGATTTCAGAACGGGATTTATAAGCGCAGGAGATTTTGCGCAAGGCATAAGAGCTTTAAAAGATGATGGCTGTAACGTAATTGTTGATGACGTTACTTATATCACAGAGCCATTTTTTAAAGATGGCATAATATCCCAGGCAGTGAATGAAGTAACTGCTACCGGTGTTTCTTATTTTACTGCAGCAGGCAACTACGGAAATCAATCCTACATGAACAGCTTTAATCCTGTGGCTGCACCAAATGGCATGACTGGTTTTGCACATAATTTTTCAAATGGAGATATTTATCAGAGCATTTCACTGCCTGCCGGCACTTATACAATCGTGTTGCAATGGGATGATTCTGTTTATTCACTCAATCCTTCAAGTGGTGGCGCTAAAAATGACCTGGATATTTATCTTACTGATAACAGCGGTAATATATTGTTTGGATTTAACCGCAACAATCTTGGTGGCGACCCGGTTGAAATAATGCCATTTAATGTAACATCCAATTCGCAGGGAAATATAATGATCGTTAAAAGTGCAGGGCCAAACCAAAATATCCGTTTCAAATATGTAATATTCAGAGGTGAGGCAGTTATTAATGAATATAATTCCGGCACTTCTACAATTGTTGGCCAGGCAAATTCTGCCGGCGCGATGACGGTTGGCGCGGCGCTATATTCCAACACAACAGCTTATGGAGTTAATCCTCCAACTATTGCTTCTTTTTCTTCTACAGGCGGCACGCCGGTAAATGGAATAATTAGAAACAAACCTGATTTTGTTGGCCCGAATGGCATTAACACAACTGTTAATTTGGGTGGAGTAAATATTGATGGTGACCTCTTTCCTAATTTCTTTGGAACATCTGCAGCTGCGCCACATATTGCAGCTGTTGCTGCACTGATAATGGAAGCTAAGCAAAAGTTTTATAGCCAGAATGTTGATCCGCAACAAATGCGTTCCATACTTCAAACTACAGCAACAAACATGAGCAATCCTGGTTTTGATTATACTTCAGGTTATGGTTTTGTGCAGGCAGATTCTGCAATCAGATCTTTTGCTGCACCAACTCCATACATTACAGATCTTGTATTACCTGATCAAACAATAATTCCGGGCAAGCAGCCATTTGTTGTAACTGTAGAAGGAAACTATTTAAGCAAGACTTCACAGGTTTTATTCAGAGGTAAACCTTTGCAAACAACAGTTATCAGTTCAACTGAAGCCACTGCTACCATACCAACATTTACAGGCAATCCTGCGATACAGGTGTACACACCACCAATTGCTGCAAACAAAAATGATGGTGGCTATTCAGATTCTTTATTCTTCTTCTCAGCTGTTAAGAAAAATATTATTGTAACTGCAGATAATAAAGTAAAAAAATATGGTGAAAAACTTCCTGTTTTTTCTGTTGATATTTTGATTGATAGCATTCCATTCGACAGTACAACTTATACATTGCAGCAATTAGGGTTGGACAGCATTTACTATTCAACTCCGGCCACTGCTTTCAGCAATACAGGTATTTATTTTATAAAGCCAGCTATTGCGCTGCTTGATCCTAATGATTCTGCTGATGCCGGGTTACTGGAAGAATATAATTATACATTTAATGATGGATTGCTTTCTGTAAACAAATTGCCATTAAATATAACACCAAAGGATACAGCATTAAATTATGGTGATAAATTAGGTGGGTTTAATTACGCATTTAATTACCCCGATTCATTAATTGCAGATACAGATAAAGTTGTTTTTTTCAACGATGTTAAAACCGATTATTACAATCAACTGGCTAACCAGATAGCACTGGCCGATGCAAGAGTTCTTGTAAACGGAAGGCCGCTGGTGAATGCTGACCTCGCAAATCTTAGCTTTATAGCAAGTTCACGTTCGTTGGTAAACTCACGTCCGCTGGTAAATTCAAGGCCAATTGTTAACGCTGCTCCGCAACAGGATACAACATTTATTGTTGATCTTGCTGTTGGATCTATTTTTAATTATGAACAGGATTCTGCTTCAACTGTACTTGTAAACACACGACCACTTGTTAATTCCCGTGCGCTTGTAAACGGAAGGCCATTGGTGAATGGAACGGCAATGGTGAACGGCAGACCGTTGGTGAATGGCTCGTCGCTTGTCAATTCAAGTTCTGTTGGTGACAGTGCGCATTCCGATGTAGCAGTTATCATTGATTCAGAAGATGTAAATTCATCAGGCGATAATACCATAACATCATACAAGTCAATTACACTAATTACAGGTACAACAACAGGCATGTTTGCCATTGTGCCCGGCGCAGATCTTACTGAAAACTTTGATGTTTCGTATGGCCTGGGTTCATTAAACATTAAGCCACATGCGCTTGAGGTAAAAGCCAATGATGTAACTATTGTATATGGCAACAAACCAGTATTTGCTTCTGCAATTACGGGTTATCAATATAGTGATGACAGCAGCATTCTTGCTAATAAACCGACCTACACCATATTGAATTCTTACAACGTTGTTGTTAAAGACAGCATTATTCCTGCAGGAACATACAAAATTGTTCCGGGTAAATTATCGTTTGTTGGAGACACAGTAAATTATACACCGGATTATAAAGCAGGAACACTTATTGTAAAACCTGCATCATTAATTGTAAAAGCTGATGATAAATATTCTTATCCTTTTTACTCACTGCCAACTTTTACTTCAACCATTACAGGTTTTGTTGGAAAGGATAAGAGCACAATTATTTCTGGACCGGTATATACTTTGAGTCCACAGTGTTTGGGTGGACCAGGCCTTTATTCAATCATTCCATCTAAACTTGTATTAAAGATTCCGGGCAATTATACAATTACGTATGTAGCCGGCACTTTGTGCATTAATCCGTATATACTTTCCGCAAAGAATATACAGGTAAAAGTTGAATGTGCAGGGCCGGATCAAAGTAATTCAGGATTCAAATATGTTGCTCATTTTTCTTATACTAACAGTAACAGCACGCCTGTGTATATTCCTGTCGGATCAGACAATAGTATAAAAGTAAGCGGTGCATACAGCGGCCAGCAGCCACAGTTATTTATGCCCGGAAAAGGATATTTCGATATTTATTCAAATATATTGCCGGTAACATGGACAGTTAATTCTTATCAATGCGGATTTAAAGTAAGTTCAAAAGCTACGGCAACCTCTTCTTCGCAGCAATGCAATAACACATTTGCATCACGAAGTGACCAATCAACAGGTAAAACTCTTAATAAAATTCAGCAGCCTTTATTTAATATATATCCAAACCCTGCAATTAATAATGTTGCGATAACTGTTGTTAACGGCAAAATTGATGAAAAGAACATCAGCCTGTTTGATGTAACAGGCAAAGAATATCATGTAAAAATAATCAGTAGTTCAAACCATGAACTTGTTCTGGATCTTAAACACCTCACACCGGGTGCATATATGATTAAGCTAAACACCGGTAATGAATTGCATGTGTTCCGGATAGTTAAAGAATAGGTTCATTTAAATATTGAATTTAATTTTGAATAAGCGCATTAACACTGCGCTTATTTATTTAAGCTGTTCACATTTGGAAGCAGTATCAATTAATGTGATTATTTTTAAGTGTTTTCTTATAAGAACAATTTTACAATGCCGGAGCATTTAACTACTTCTTTTTAAAATATGAGAAAGGTTATTTTTTTTATTTGTTGTGTTTTGTTTGTTGGTGCTTGTTACTCGCAGGATGAAAAAACAGATAGTTTGCTTGCAGAGCTTAATAAAACAAATAAAGACAGCACAAGGATAAATATACTCAACCAAATTGCTGCAAGCTATTTCAATTCTTCTCCTGAAAAAGCAATTATGTATGGTCAGCAAGCCAAAAAACTGGCAGAAGATATTTCTTACAAGCATGGATTGGCCTATGCTTTAAAAAATATTGGACTGGCTTATTATATGCAGGGTGATTATATACAAACGCTAACTTACTGGAACGCATCATTAAATGGTTTTCAGGAAGCAAAGGATAAAACAGGCACCGCTAATATGTTGAGTAATCTTGGAGCGGTTTATTCAAACCAGGGCGATGATGAAAAAGCTTTGGACTATTATTTAAAGTCGCTGAAATATGCAGAAGAAATCAATGATACATTAAGGCTTGCAACAGTATTAAATAATATTGGTTCTGTTTATTTTAATAAAACCTCAACCCGTGATAACGCGCTGAGCTATTATTTAAAAGCTTTGCCTTACAGCGAAGCGCTTGAAGATGATGATGCTATCGGAACCATTACGGTGAATATCGGGGAAATTTATCTTGATAAGAATGAAGACTCGCTTGCCCTGGAGTATTTTCAAAGATCAGTTAAGGCGTATGCGAACTCCAAAAATCTTCCTTATTCATTAAATGATATTGCAAAGATTTATGAAAAGAATAAAGATTATACAACAGCACTTAAATACCATCAGCAGGCACTTGATATATCAAAAACTTTATCCGCTAAACTTGAAATGTCGCAGTCTTACCAGGGCATAGCAACAGTTTATTCTTATTTAAGAAATACATCAAAAGCACTGGAAGCTTATAAAAATGCAGAGCTTATAGCAAAAGAAATAGCAGCGAATTATGAGTTGGAAAAAATTTACAAAGGCCTGGCAGATACTTATGCTGCGTTGCATGATTATCCTGATGCGTATAAATACCAGGCATTACTTACTTCAGTAAAAGATACTTTGTATAATGCCGAAAAAGATAAGAAGCTTGCATTTCTGCAGTTCAATTTTGAAATGCAAAAAAAGCAGGGCGAAATAGATCTGCTTACTAAAGATAAAACACTTAAAGATCTTGCATTAAGAACACAAACAACTGCAAAAAATTCTTTGATTGCTGTACTCTCATTGGTAATGCTGCTTGTATTTATATTGTTCAGAAATTACCGCATTAAAGACAGAACAAATACTTTACTCGATACGCAGAAAAAAGAACTGGAGCAAACACTAAGTGAGCTTAAAACAACCCAGGCACAACTTATACAGTCAGAAAAAATGGCTTCGCTAGGCGAGCTTACTGCGGGCATTGCACATGAAATACAAAATCCTTTAAACTTTATAAACAATTTTTCTGAAGTTAATAAGGAAATGCTTGAAGAATTAAAGGATGAACTTGAAAGAGGTAATATTGAAGGAGTAAGCTCAATTGCAAATGATGCCATTAATAACCAGATGAAAATTATCAATCATGGCAAACGTGCTGATGCAATTGTAAAAGGCATGCTGCAGCATTCAAGAAAAAGCAAGGGGCAAAAAGAGCAAACAAATATTAATGGCTTGTGTGAGGAATGCCTGCGCTTAAGTTATCATGGCTTTTGTGCAAAAGACAAAAGCTTTAATGCAGATTTTAAAACTGATTTTGACAACAGGATCGAAACAATAACTGTTGTTTCGCAGGATATTGTAAGAGTTCTGCTCAACCTCTTTAACAATGCATTTTATGCAGTGGATGAAAAGAAGAAAAATGCCGATAAAAATTATAAGCCTTTTGTATCCGTTCAAACAAAAAAAATAAATAACCAGGTTGAAATTATTGTAAAAGATAACGGCAATGGTATTTCCCAAAATATTATTGACAAAATTTTCAATCCATTTTTTACAACAAAACCAAGCGGGCAGGGAACCGGCCTGGGTTTATCGCTTGCTTATGATATAATTACCAAAGAACATAATGGGAAAATAAAAGCAGAAAGCAAGGAAGGTGAAGGTTCGTCGTTCATAATAATTTTACCAGCAACTTAAGATTAATTGCAAACATTACATACGTAATTCTTTCAGGGCAATGAAGACTTTCACGCTTAAATTTACCTGCAGCATTATAGCCAAACAGGATAACTGCATTATAAAAGTTGCAGGTAAAGAAGGTGAAATAATATTCTTATTATATTGCAGTAATATAAATTATTGGTTATTGAGCTGTAAATTATATTTGAATAAATTTATTGTCGAAATTTTATGATCAGGCCGCTCCTTAAAAAAATCAAATCCTTTTTTTGTATACTGCTCGGTCTTGCTTTATCAGGTAATTTATTCAGCCAGAATACTACAATAAAAGGTTTTGCAGATGTGCTTGCTTCTTATGATAAAAAAGCTTCTTTTGGTTTTGATGAACAGGATTTATTTATCACTTCACAGCTAAACGATCATTTTTCATTTTTGGGTGAAAGCGTTTTCAAGTACGATCCATCATCAGAAACTGATTTTAGTGTAAGCATCGAAAGGCTTATTATAAAGTATAATTATTATGGCAACAATAATATTATAGTTGGCAAAGTGCATACGCCAATTAATTACTGGAATGATACTTACCATCATGGCCGCGTTTTTTATCCAACCATCGGAAGGCCTTTATTGTTTGATGCGCAAATAATTCCATTGCATACAACAGGAATAAATTTTCAGGGCCACGATTTTGGCAACGTGAAATTTGGTTATGATTTTATGATTGGTAATGGTTTGGGCTCAGCGCCTGTAAAAGATAATGATCCTTACAAATCTGTTACTGCAGCAGTGCATATTAAACCGGTTGATGGCATGCGCATTGGAGCATCTTATTATAACGATGTAATATCTCAGGGTGCAGAAGTAGAAGGAAAAATTATAAACTGGAAGGTGAACCAGCAATTGCTTACAGGTTCATTTGCATATTTTGGTAAAAAGTTTGAACTGCTTACAGAAAGCACCCTTGCTTTAAATCATACTGATACTACAGGTACTAAGCAAACCCTTGCTTCTTATTTATATGCAGGATATAAAATAACGCAGAAAATAATTCCTTATATACGTGTTGATGATTTGCATTACCAGGATGGTGAAATATTATTTACAAAAGATAACACACAGGATTTTGTTCTTGGCTTACGATACCAGGTAAATTACCTGATTGTGGCAAAGCTGGAATATCAACATACACAATTTGAAACAGAAGGCAAAAACGATAAAATAACCATGCAGCTTGCAATAGGTTTTTAATATGAAAAACAGGCATTACATACACAGCGGAAATATGCTTTTTACAAAAGGCATTGTGTTTATTGTTTTGCTTTTATTAAGTTTTTCTGCAACTGCGCAAACTGAAACACTCACGGTCATCAGCAATGAAAAAGGAGCACCTGCAGAATTAAAGATGACAGAATTAAAATCTATTTTAAAAGGCGAAAAACAACGCTGGCGTAATGGGAATAAAATAACGATAGCCTTAATGAAAACAAATACGCCTGCAGGCGCTTCTACCTGCAAAAAAATTTATGACATGAGCAGCGATGAATTAAAAAAATTCTGGCTGGCACTGGTTTTTGAGGGTAAGGCAGATGCACCGGTGTTTTTAAATTCTGCTTCAGAAATTGAGAGTTTTGTAGCTGAAAATCCTGGTGCAATTGGCATAATTAACCAACCGCTTGCAAATGCAGATGCACATATTGTTTTAATAGATGGAAAGAAATCGCTGTAAGCACTTTCCAAAATTATTAAGCACATAATTTCTTTTTTAAGATAACTTACAATATGTTTATTCCCATTAAATTTAAAACACGGGCAGCCGTGCTTATTATAGTTTTATTGTTTACTTTTTTTACACTCTTTTATTTTCCCAGGCAAGAAGGCAGTTATTTATTAAAAGCGTATAACAGCCAGGTGCAAAACCTTGCTAATTCCGTTGCCTTAGGAGTAAAAATAGCATTGAATGAAGATAATTACGAAGGCGTGGTAACCGCTATGGAATATGTAAAAGATAAGCCCGACCTGCTTTTTGTAAGCCTTCTGCAAACAGATACATTATGGAATAACCTTCATACAAAATATACGGTTAAGCAAACAGTTTTTAAAACATTTCCGGATAATGCACATGTTTCTTCACAACTAACTTCCGGCGATTCTTCTATAGTAAAATATGCCCGGTTTAATACGCAATTAATGTCTGGCGCAGTTGCTTTGGCTTTTTCTACAAATGAAATAAATGAAAGTAAAAAGAGCATCAGGAATACTTCATTAGTTGTGAGCGCATGTATTTTATTGGTAGGTATGCTTATTAGTTTCTGGCTATCGCAGAGTATTTCTAAACCTGTGGCGGCCTTAAGCACCGCAGCGCAAAAAGTTGGAAAAGGTGATCTTACGCCTGTTGTACAAAGCCATTCAAATGATGAAGTAGGGATGCTTACACAAGTGTTCAATACAATGGTAACAGACCTTGCGAAAGCGCACCAGCAATTAAACAGTTCAAATAAAACTTTATCTGAAACAAACCAAACATTGAATGATGCATTAAACAATTTAAAATCTGCGCAGGCTCAATTAATACAGGCAGAAAAAATGGCTAGCCTTGGAGAATTAACTGCAGGCATTGCGCATGAAATTCAAAACCCGCTCAACTTTATTAATAATTTTTCTGAAGTAAATATTGAACTGATTGATGAAATAAATGCTGAACATTTAAAACCAACCGCAGAACGCGATGAACAGTTAGAGAACACGTTATTAAATGACATTAAACAAAACCTTGAAAAAACAAATCATCATGGCAAACGTGCTGATGCAATTGTAAAAGGCATGTTGCAACATTCAAGAAAAAATACCGGCGAAAAAGAAGCTACAGATATTAATGCTTTAGCAGATGAATATTTACGATTAAGCTTTCATGGGCTTCGTGCAAAAGACAAAAGTTTCAACGCAGATTTTAAAACAGAGTTTGATGATAAAATTGATAAAATAAATATCATACCACAAGATATTGGAAGAGTTCTGTTGAACTTATACAACAATGCTTTTTATGCAGTGAACGAGAAAAAGAAAATTGCTGACGAAAATTATCAACCACTTGTTTCGGTACACATAAAAAAAATAGATGATAAGATTGAAATAAAAGTTACTGATAATGGCAACGGCATTCCTCCAAACATCGTTGATAAAATCTTTCAGCCATTCTTTACAACAAAACCAACAGGACAAGGAACAGGATTGGGTTTATCATTAGCTTATGATATTATTACCAAGGAACATAGTGGAACTATTAAGGCAGAAAGCACAGAGGGTGAAAGAAGTATATTTATTATTCAATTACCAATTACCTGAGAATAAAGAAGCATAGCCGCGGTAAATTTTGTAACTATACGTTTTAATCATTGAATAATGAAAACTAACTGATATCTGTAGTATCGACAAACAAAATCAAAACTTCCTTCACCATAAAAACAAACAATGAGACAACTAAAACTAATTGTGACATGTATTGCACTTTTATTATTTTTCTATTCCTGCACATCAAATCAAAAATCCGAAACACCAAAAACAGATTCTGTTGAAGCCAACATAAAAATGTACACGCACATATGGGATGAAATTATAAATCATGGCAAGCTTGATATGTTCAACGATTCAAATTTCACAACAGATGTTGTAATGCATGCTCATCCTGACATTGTTGGTATTGATAGTGCAAGAGCTTATTACGCAAACTATCTCACCGGTTTTTCTAACATTCAATTTTATATAAAAGATGTATTTGGGCAAGGCGATAAACTAGTAAAACATTGGGAGTTTAAAGGCAAACACACAGGAACATTTTTTGGCATACCGGCAACAGGCAAAGATGTAGATGTTGAAGGTGCAACACTCGTAAAAATGCGTGGTGGCAAGATTGCTGAAGAGCAAGATTTTTTTGACAACTACGATTTCATGAAACAGCTTGGCTTGATAAAATAAACATCATGAAAGCAAAATCAATCAAAGGAAATTCAACAGAAGAAATTAAATCAGCATTACTACAAAGCATGGCCGATGGATACAAGCCAACTGTAGCCATTGTATTCATATCTGTTAAGCAAGACAGAGAAGCTATTTCCAGATTACTTGACGAAAAAGACTTCCAGATATTTGGCGCTACCACGGCAGGCGAATTTATTGATGGCGAAATTGAAGGAGGCAGTGTTGTCATGATGTTGCTCGACATGGATCCGGCTTATTTTAAAATAGAATTCCTTGAAACAAGCCAGGAGACCGCCTTTGAAGACGCAACCAAACTGGGCATTACCGGAAAAGAAACCTTTACCAACCCTGCGTTTATTATAGCAAACAGTGGTGTGTCCTTAGATGGTGAACCATTTGTTGAAGGCATTATACAAAGTTTCGGAAAATCACTCTCCTCGGCAGACAAGAAAGTAACCATATTTGGAGGTAAGGCAGCAGATGACCTGGCACTTGAATCAACATTTATTTTTACCAACGGAAAGAGTAGTAACAGCGCAATTGTTGCACTCATTATTGATGAAGATAAAATAGACGTTAAAGGAATAGCTACTTGTGGTTGGCAAGCAATCGGCACCACAAAAACTGTTACTAAAAGCGAAGGTAATATTGTGTATACCATAGACGATAAACCAGCATTGGATATGTTGATGAATTACCTTGGTGTTGAGATAAAGCAGGAAGGCAACAAGGATATCGTAACATTTCTAAGCTCCTGGTATTATCCATTGCAGGTGGAACGTGAAAATGTAGATCCTGTGATACGTACAGCCATGTTTGCCAATCGTGAAGACCGTTCACTTATTTGTTCCGGAAAAGTGCCGCAAGGGGCAAAGATCAAGTTTTCGCTGCCACCGGATTTTGATTCCATTGATACCGTCGTTGCAGATTGCAAAAGCATTAAAGAAAATGCACAAGAAGCCGATGCCCTGATCATGTTTTCATGCGTAAGTAGGTATTTATCTTTTGGGGTTGTAATGAAAGAGGAGCTGGAGCAGGTGCAAAAAATCTGGGATGCACCCATGGCAGGCTTTTTTTCCTATGGTGAATATGGAAAATCCAAAACCGGTAAATATGATTACCATAATAATACATGCTGCCTGGTGGTATTAAAGGAAAAATAAAAACAAAGAAATGTTTCAAACCCGCCAGCTCGCTGCCATCATGTTTACTGATATTGTCGGATATACGGCATTAATGGGCAATGATGAACAAAAGGCTTTTGAATTGCTCAACATAAACAGGACAATACAACAGCCAATAATCGAACAGTTCAATGGACGATGGATAAAAGAACTCGGTGATGGTGTGATGGCAAGTTTTAATACTGTTTCTGATGCGGTGAATGCAGCCATAAAAATCCAGGAAGATTGCAACGCAGCAGATAAATTTCAATTGCGTATTGGCATACACCAGGGAGAAGTTGTTGTTGAATCAGGTGATATTTTTGGCGATGCAGTAAACATTGCTGCAAGAATTCAATCGGCTGCAAAACCCGGCACTATTTATATTTCTGAATCTGTACAGCATAACGTATCTAACAAGAACCATATTCAAACAAAATTTGTAAAAGAAGAAACACTGAAGAATGTAAAAGCGCCGGTTCGCATATATGAAGTTGTAATGATGAATGAATTTTTTACAGCTGTTGAAATCAATTTGAAACCCGTCTCACGCAATAGCATAGCCGTTTTGCCATTTGCCAATATGAGCAGCGACCCTGAACAGGAATATTTCAGCGACGGGTTAACAGAAGAAATTATTTCCGATTTATCACGCGTAAATAAACTGCTGGTGATTTCAAGAAGTTCCATCATGACATTTAAAGGAACGCAGAAAAAAATAAAAGAGATTGCCGGTGAAGTGAATGTGAAGTATGTGCTGGAAGGCAGTGTGCGTAAGGCTGGTAATAATCTTCGTATAACAGCGCAGTTAATTGATGCTGACAGCGACTCACATCTTTGGTCGGAAAAATATAATGGAACCCTGGAAGATGTTTTTGACATACAGGAAAAAGTTTCCCGTTCTATCGTAGATGCACTCAAGCTAAAACTAACTCCGCAGGAAGACCAGCAGATTGCAGAACGACCCATTACGAATATTCATGCTTATGAATCTTACCTCAAAGCGAGGCAGGAAATTTTTCGTGGCAGTGCAGCATCTATGGAGAATGCATTCAAACTTTTACAAAATGCTCTCGACTTAATGGGACCGAATGACCTGTTGTATGCGATGCTTGGCTATATTAACTTTTTTTATTTCCGTTTTATCGACAAAGCAGACCGCTCTTATTTTCTTAAAGCGAAAGAGTATGCAAGCAAGGCATTTGCATTAAATCCTGATTCGCCGTTAGCATACGTGGTGGAAGGATGGGCTCAATGGTCGGAAGGAAATTTACAGGCATCCTGTAATGCCATGAAAAATGCATTGCGTATTGATCCTAATAATTCTGATGCTTTATTTGGTTTGCTGGAAACCTATATGTATGCAGGAAAGTCGCAGTTAACGCAATCGCTTGGAAACAAACTGATAGAAATAGATCCGCTTACACCTATGGCTTACATTATGAAAGGGTCAATGTTTTTTGACACAGGCATTGCTGAGGGATTGCCTTATTTTAAAAAAGCTTATAACATGGATCCGCAAAGTCCCATTACACAATGGATGCTGGCATCCGCTTATTTCTGGTGCGGAAAAAATGAAGAGGGGTTTCCTTTAGCTGAGAGCGTGGCAACTATTTTACCCGACTGGGCATTTACAAAACAATTGTCATTTCTTAAATATGGTTTGCAGGGAAATAAAGAACAGGCTTTGCAGTATGCTACGGCTGAATTGGAAGTTGAAGCAAAGAACGACCATCACTTTGCCTTTCACCTGGCGGAATGTTTTGCAGTGATTGATGAGAAAGATAAAGCCCTTGATTTGTTAGAGTATTCTATGGAAATCTTCTTTCCTTATCTTTTTCTTTCAAAGAATATTTTGTTTAAAAATATTAAGAACGAAGAACGATTTAAAAACCTGATGAAAGTTGGTGAACAAAAATCAGCCGCATTTGAAATTTAATTATTTGATAAAAATAAACATGAAAGCAAAATCAATCAAAGGAAATTCAACAGAAGAAATTAAATCCGCTTTAGAGCAAAGCATGGCAGATGGTTTTCAACCTACTCTTGCTATTGCTTTCATTTCTATAAAGCAAGACAGGGAAGCCATCTGTAATTTGTTAACTGAAAAAAACATTTCCATCTTTGGAGCTACTACCAATGGAGAATTCATTGATGAGGATCATTCCAAAGAATCAGCAGCAATTCTTTTAATGGATATGAGTCCTGATCATTTTCGTGTGTTTTTTGCCGAATACCCGGAAAAAAACTACCGGGAAGTTGCAGCACAACTGGCTGCCAATGCAAAGAAATTATTTGCAAACCCTGCATTCCTGATTTCAGGAAGTAATACGGAAACGGATGGTGAACAACTGCTCTTTGGTTTTGAAGATATAGTAGGTAAACAGGTGAATGTATTTGGCGGCATGGCGGGTGATGACTATTCCTTCAAAGAACAATTTGTTTTTACAAATGATAAAGAAAGCAGCCGCGGTATGGTGGTGCTTGCGGTGGATGAAGATAAAATTATGATCAGGGGAAAAGCTACCTGCGGATGGAAGGCAGTTGGCACTGAAAGAACAGTAACTAAAAGTGAAGGCAACCATGTATATACAGTTGACAACATACCTGTATTGGACTTAACAATAAAATATGGCGGTATTGAAAATGTAAAAGTGAATGATGCGGCAGTAGCGATGGAGATAGCTGTGAATTTTCCTTTGCAATTACAACGTGAATTTGGTGACCCTGTAATGAGGCCTGGTTTGTTGGTTGATTGGGATGATCATTCTTTTTATTGCAGCGGTTCTGTACCGCAGGGTTCTAAGGTTCGCTTCTCCATTCCACCGGATTTTGATGTAATGGAAAAAGTAATCAAAGATGCACAAGCAATGAAAGACAATGAAATGCCAGAAGCAGATGCAGTGGTTGTTTTTAGTTGCGCAGGACGAATACTGGCATTAGGCCCGCTGATGAATATGGAAATTGAAGGAATAAGAAATGTGTGGAATGTCCCAATGGCTGGTATGTTTTCAAATGCGGAACTGGCAAGAGCTACTGGCGGTAATCTCGAAATGCATAATTGCACTACCTGTTGTGTTGCAATAAAAGAAAAATAAATGAACCAGCATTTTCAAACCATATTAAATTTCATTCAGCAGTCAGAACATTTAAGTGATGAAGAAAAAACTGCTTTATTAAAAGCTGCGAAAGATGCCAACAAAGAATTAGAGATTACCACATTCAAACTTGATCGTACAGAAAAAGTAAAACGCACAACAGCTATTTTATTAGAAGAAACTATTGAAGAATTAGAAAATAAAAGAAAAGCAGTAGAAGCTCAAAACAAAGAACTTGAAATTGAATCTTCACTCGAAAGAGTAAGAACCGTTGCCTTGAGCATGAACAAGCCTGATGACATGCTGGATATATGCAGTACTATAACACACCAGCTTCAATTGCTTGATGTAAAAGAGATCCGTAATGTGCAAACTGCTATTTTTTATGAAGACAAGGGCACTTACATGAATTATGAATACTATGCTAAGCATGATAAAACATTCATCACCGAAACATCTTATACAAACCATGAAATTCACAATGCATTTGCTAATCAAATGCTGAAAGGCAGCGGAGAATTTTATGTAACACATATAAAAGATGATGCAGTTAAAGACTGGATTGCTTATCAAAAAACAACCAATGTTTTTATTGATGATTATTTAAACACAGCAACATCACTAAACTATTATTGGTATTCGTTAGGTCCTGTTGCATTAGGCATTTCAACTTATGAACCATTAAAGGAAGAAGAAACAGATTTATTCAAGCGCTTTTTAAAAGTGTTTGAACTTTCCTACACAAGATATTTAGATATTGAGCAGGCGATTGCACAAGCAAGAGAAGCGCAAATTCAATTAGCGTTGGAAAGAATTCGTGCAAGAACTATGGCGATGCAAAAAAGCGATGAGCTTGCTGAAGCGGCGTTGCTTTTATTTGAGCAGTTGCAATCACTTGGTGCAGTATTATGGAGTTGTGGTTTTAATATTTTCGAGAAAGATGACACAGAATGCACATCGTTCATAGCACGTGGGGGCAAGATGCTTGAGCCGGTTAAATTATCCCTTAATGAAAATATGTTTATGCAGCTCTTTCATGAATCCAAGCAAAACGGAGAAGAGCTGTGGTCTATGGAACTATCCGGAGAAGATAGTAAATCAGTCTTTGGTTATGTAGCCAAACAACGCCAGCTTCAAACAGGTAATGTTACTTTTCTTAGCGAAGTAACGCTGCCTTCTTCCCAAATAGTTCACCTCGTAAATTTTGCGCATGGCAATTTGATGTTTATCACAGTAGAGCCGCATCCTGAAATGCATGATATTTTCAAACGATTCGGTAAAGTATTTGAACAGACCTATACCCGTTTTCTTGATCTGCAAAAAGCAGAAGCTCAATCAAGAGAAAGTCAAATACAATTAGCATTAGAAAGAGTTCGTGCAAGAACAATGGCGATGCAAAAAAGTAATGAGCTTTCAGAAACAGCTTATATCCTTTTTCAGCAATTTAAAGATTTAGGTGAAGATCCCATTCAAATTACCATCGGCATTTTTAATGAAGATGAAAAAGTGGTACAGTTCAGTATAACAGGATTTGATGGAAGCGGTTCACAAATAGATCAGGCTTACAACATGGATATTGATGAACCCATTTTATTGCATAAAATATATACTGCGTGGAAAGAGCAAAAAAAATCTGTGGTTATAGAACTTGCCGGAAAAGACCTGAACGATTGGTCTGCTTACAGAAGTAAGATAGCTAAACTTACTGAGTCTGTTACCTTCAGCGCAGATGATAGAAGGTTTGTAAGTGTTGGCTTTTTTTCAAAAGGAATGATCTCTTTTTCTAAACCTGACAGAATACGAGAAGAAACAATTAAAATATTAGAAAGATTTGCTTCAGTATTCGAACAAACCTATACGCGTTTTCTTGATCTGCAAAAAGCCGAAGAACAGGCAAGAGAATCGCAAATTCAATTAGCATTAGAAAGAGTTCGTGCAAGAACTATGGCGATGCAGAAACAAAATGATTTACTTGGGGTACTGGATTTATTAGTTGAACAACTTGTAAAACTGGGCGTGGATCTGCAAGTTGCCAATTTCAGCAAAGGACTACCCGGCGGAGATTGGGATTTGTGGATTGAGGTGGTAACAGACGTCGGTACGATTTTTAATAATTATGTTCATTTTCCCCGGATAGATCATCCTTATTTCCACCATGTCGAAAAAAACATTGAAACCTTCAGGAATGATGGCACAGATTTTTTTAAAGACGTGTTCTCAAAAGAGGAAAAAAACTCCTGGCAGGATTACATTTATACACAAACAATATATAAGGATTTAACATCTGAAGAGATCAAACAGTCAATTTATGATAAGCCCGGTTATACCTGGTCAATGGTGATTTTGAAAGATACGTGGGTTTCAATTTGCAGGTTCAACCAGACACCTTTTAGTGATGAGGAGGATGCCTTATTAAGAAGATTTGCCAATGCATTTGGACAGGCTTATACCCGGTTTCTTGATCTGCAAAAAGCAGAAGCACAGGCAAGAGAAGCACAGATTGAATTAGGATTAGAAAGAGTGCGTGCAAGGGCTATGGCTATGCAAACCTCAGAAGAACTTAATGCACTTATTGGAATTGTATTTACTGAACTTACAAAACTGGATTTAGTTTTAACAAGATGTGTAATTATAATTTATGATGCCGAAACAAAAGGAGCACAATGGTGGATGGCAAATTCAGAGGCCCCATCTGCACCAATGAATTTTTTTGTAAAGTATGCTGATCTTTCTTTTTTTAATGTTTACCTGAAAGGATGGGAAGAACGTGATTTGAAATGGCAATACATACTCGAAGGTGAAAACAAAATTGTTACCGATAATTTTTTATTTAATGAAACAGAATTAAAAACATTGCCTGATTTTGTAATTGAAGGAATGAAAGCGCCGCATAAAGTTTATCTGAATGCATCATTCAACAATTTCGGGAATCTTACCCTGGCAACACTTGAACCTTTATCGGAAAAGCATTTTGATATATTGCTTCGCTTTGCAAAAGTTTTTGATTTAACCTATACCCGTTTTAATGATTTGCAAAAAGCAGAAGCGCAAACAAGAGAAGCGCAAATACAATTAGCATTGGAAAGAGTTCGTGCAAAAACTATGGCAATGCACAGCAGTGAAGATGTAACCTCGGCAACAGAAACCATGTTTGATGAACTAAAAAAACTTGGCATCAATAATATTCGTGGTGGTATAGCCAATATTCACCCTGAAAAAACGATGGATGTATTTGGAATAACAAATATGATTGATGGCAAGACAATGAAGGGATTTACTTTGTTTGACACTAATGAACACCCCATTTGGCAACGTTTATTCGAAAGCTGGAATAATAAAGACGAAGTTTTCATTGATTATCTCGCAGGCCAGGAAAAAGAAGATTACATCAACGTTATTAATAGCCATCAAAATTATTTACCGAAATCCATTGTTGAATTTCCTGATACTCATTTTCAGTCTTACCGCTTTGACCAGGGTAATATCTGGACTTACTCATTGCAACCCCACAGCGAATCAGACAGAGAAATCATGAAACGTTTTGCTTCCGGATTTGCACTTACGTTCCGCCGCTACCAGGATTTGAAACAGGCAGAAGCGCAGGCAAGGGAAGCACAAATAGAAGCTGCATTGGAAAGAGTTCGTGCGAGAACTATGGCAATGTTTAAAAGCGATGAACTTGCAGAAACCGCAGTAGTTGTTTTTCAGCAACTCATCAGTCTTGGTATTGAGCCGAATCGTTTGTATATCGGCATTATCAATGATGAAAGCGGAGACCTGGAATTCTGGATGACGGATGAAGAAGGGAAACAAGTAAGCAAACGCTATGTAGTAAATATCCATCAAAATATTTCCATCAAAAAAATGTATGAAGGATGGAAAGAGCAGCAGCAGGCGCTAAGTGTTGATATGTCAGGAAACGAATTGCATGAATGGATCACATACTGGAACAAAGAATTCGATGTACCCTTTAAGCAGGGATCCGGACATCAAAGAAGAGTACAAAACCTCGCCTATTTTTCCAAAGGTTTTATTGCCACAACAACCTTCGAAAATGCGTCAAAAGAAACAGTTTCATTATTGAATCGGTTTGCTGCAGTATTTAATCTTACCTATACCCGTTTTAATGATTTGCAATTAGCAGAAGCGCAGGCAAGAGAAGCAACCATTGAAGCTGCATTGGAAAAAGTTCGTGGTAAAGCTATGGCCATGCATAACAGTAATGATCTTTCAGTTACTGCCAGCTTAGTGTTTACTGAATTGAGAAAGCTTGGTATCAGTCCAATTCGTTGTGGTGTTGGTTTGTTTAATAAAGAATCAAAAAAAACGCAACTCTATTCCGCTACACCATCTCCCGATGGCGATAGCCTTTCATTAGTTGGATGGGTGATCATGACAGAACATCCTGTTTTAGAAAAGATATATGAATCATGGCTAAATAATGAAGAATATTATCCGGAACTTCAGGGTGAACAATTGAGGTCGTACTATCAACAGTTGCTAAGAGGCGTGCCTGTAGCCATGCCAAATATAGATACCGGCAAAAAACAATTTGGCCATTTTTTTCCTTTTTCTATTGGTTGTTTGAATACATGGTCTGATCACCCACACAGTGAATCTGAAATAAAGATATTGAGGCGTTTTGCCACCATCATTGATCTTACTTTCCGACGTTATCTTGAATTACAAAAATCAGAAACAAATGCAAGAGAAGCGGTGAAGCAGGCAGCAGTGGATCGTATTCGTGCAGACATTGCTTCCATGCGAACGATCAGCGATCTTGATCGCATCACTCCTTTGATCTGGAATGAACTTACCATACTCGGAATTAATTTTATACGCTGTGGTGTTTTTATCATGGATGATTCACAAAAGGTTATTCATACTTTTCTTTCAACACCTGATGGAAAAGCCATTGCTGCATTTCATCTGCCTTATTCAACTCCCGGCAATATTCAAAAAGTGATCAGCCATTGGCACGATAATAAAAACTATATCGATCATTGGAATGAATCAGACTTTACTCAGTTCGCAGAAATGTTAGTGCAACAAAAAGCATTGTCTTCGGCAGAGGAATATTTAAAAACAATTCCTCATGATGGATTTTATTTACACTTTCTTCCTTTTTTACAAGGCATGTTGTATGTGGGCAATACAAGTAAATTAAATGAAGACGAAATAAATTTAATTCAATCAGTAGCCGATGCTTTTTCTACTGCTTATGCACGCTATGAAGATTTTAATAAACTGGAAGCCGCTAAGCAACAGGTAGAAGTAACATTATCAGAATTAAAGCAAGCACAACAGCAATTAGTGCAATCAGAAAAGATGGCAAGTCTTGGTGAATTAACCGCAGGCATTGCACATGAAATCCAAAACCCATTAAACTTCGTGAATAATTTTAGTGAAGTGAATAAAGAAATGCTGGAAGAGCTAAAAGGTGAACGCTTAAAGCCGAATGCAGAAAGAGATGAAAATTTGGAAGTTGATATTATAAATGATGTGATTGCTAACGAAGAAAAAATAAATCATCATGGCAAACGTGCCGATGCCATTGTAAAAGGAATGTTGCAGCATTCAAGAAAAAGTGAAGGCAAAAAAGAATCAACAGATATTAATGCTTTGTGTGACGAATATTTGCGATTGAGTTATCATGGCCTTCGGGCAAAAGACAAAAGTTTTAATGCAGATTTTAAAACTGATTTTGATACAACTATTGGTAATATAAATATCATTCCACAAGACATTGCAAGAGTGTTATTGAATTTATACAACAACGCTTTTTATGCAACAAACGAAAAGCAGAAAGCAGAAAGCTTAAGGCCAAACACTGAATACAAACCAACCGTTTCAGTTCAAACAAAAAAACTGGATAACAACATTGAGATAAGTGTAAACGACAACGGTAACGGCATTCCATCATCAATAAAAGAAAAAATCTTTCAGCCATTCTTTACTACCAAGCCAACGGGACAAGGAACAGGATTGGGTTTGAGTTTGAGCTATGATATTATTAAAGCACATGGCGGTGAAATAAAAATAGAAGGCAAAGAAGGAGAAGGATCGGAGTTTATCATCATATTACCACTAACATAAACCGAATGAAGAGACTATATCTTTTTGTAATCCTGGTGATACTATTAATGTCCAGATCGTTTGCCCAAACTAAGGGGCATTTTACTTTGGATAAGCTATCGGTGCAGGATACGCTTTTAAGTGGTTGGGTATTTCATTCCGGTGACGACCCGCTATGGGCCACCCCGGGCTTTGATGACAGCAAATGGCAATCTATTGACCCCGGGACGGACATCACAAAATTTGATCAGCTTAAAAATGCGGGGGTGGGTTGGCTGAGGCTTCATATTAAAGCCGACAACGCGTTAACCAGGCAGGGAATAATGGCATGGGTGTCACAATACTCGGCTTCGGAAATATACCTGGATGGCAAATTAATTCAGCAATATGGTTATATCAGTCATAATCCGGTTAAAACAGTTGCGGTAACGCCCGCTGGCGAGCTATTTGAATTGAAATTAAAGGGCGGCGTTAATCAGGTAATTGCAGTGCGCGTAGGATACCAAAGTCGAATTTTATATGTTTCTCCGCTGTATGTCCCTCTCCCCGCCTTTAGCATGTACGTTAATGGATATAAGGCGGCAACTGCCAATTACGAAGATTTATCAACGTTAAACCAGGAACAGTTAGTTATGTATTCGATAGCAGCAGGTATATTCCTGATCCTCTGTCTTATCCATTTGCTCTATTTCATTTTTGACCGTTCTCAAAAGATCAGTCTATATTATTTGATCTATTGCCTTTCTGTGTTTTATATCTACCTCACCTTTATTTACATCTTCTATCAGGGCCATTCGGAAACGCTTTCGACCTATATGTTGATATTTAATGCCGGTATCTGCTGTTTTTGTATAGCTTTTTTGTTTTTAGTTCTGGTAGTTTATGTTTTATTTGGCTATCGCCAGCGGATTGTTTTTAAAGTATTGGTCATTTTATCATTACCGGTGGTGCTGGGCATTTTCCTGGACGATATCATAGGTACCTTTATTGACGGTGTCGTATTTCCGGTGCTGTGCATGCTGGAGGTAGCCAGGATTTGCTTTTTGGCGCTTAAGCAAAAAAGAAAGGATGCAGCGGTCATCTTCCCGGTTATTTGTCTGTATATTATTTTGCTTGTGTGGCAAGGGTTATTGGATCAAACCACAATATTGGCAACTTTACTTTATTATTTCGTGTTTTTGAGCCTGCCAATTGCACTTGCTATTTACCTGGGTATTAAAACAGCCTCCACCAACCGGACACTAAAAACAACGCTTGGTGAAGTGCGAACGCTTTCACAGGAAAAGCAACAAATCTTAGCCGATCAA
>Ga0206932_1033_pt1 | contig 35044 bp, 32 predicted proteins | sample Alteio_BWOrgHeat_18_FD_153244 | JGI IMG/M metagenome (GOLD analysis project Ga0206932, IMG submission 153244) | Enriched cells from forest soil in Barre Woods Harvard Forest LTER site, Petersham, Massachusetts, United States -... | ecosystem: Environmental > Terrestrial > Soil > Temperate forest >...
GCATGCGCGCTGCTGATGGCGGCATGGGGTAAGATAACTAACACCAATACCGATTGGCAGGTGTATGGCGGCAGTGTAGCAAACATAAAGTATTCGGCGCTTAACCAGGTAAACACCACCAATGTGCGCCGCCTGCAGGTGGCCTGGGTGTACCACGCCGAAAATAACGATACCAAACGCATGGGCCCCATTGAGTGCAACCCCATTATAGTTAACGGCGTGCTATATGGCACCTCGGCGCGGTTAAAGTTATTCGCCCTTGATGCGGCCACCGGGCAGGAAAAATGGAGCTTCGACCCTGCCGATTCTATCGCCAATAAAACCTGGCACCGCCGCACCATTAACATGAACCGTGGCGTTGCCTACTGGGCCAACGGGGCCGATAAACGTATAATTTATACCGCAGGCCCCATAGCTTACGCCGTTGATGCCAATACGGGCAAACTGGTACCCACTTTCGGCAAGGATGGCGGCATTGACCTTAAAAATGGTTTAGACAGGGATCCGGCGCGGATGTCGATTTCGCCAACATCGCCGGTAATGATCTATAACAACCTGTTTTTTTTAAGCGGGGAGGTGAGCGACGCTACCCCCGGCGGTATCCGTGCCTTTGATGTACGTACCGGCGAGCAAAAATGGATGTTCCACACCGTGCCCTATCCCGGCGAAAAAGGCTATGAAACCTGGCAGGATACCTCGGCTTATAGGCGCATGGGATCGGCCAACGCGTGGAGCGGTTTTAGTCTGGATAAAAAACGCGGGATATTATACGCAGGCATAGGCAGCCCCAGCAATGATTTTTATGGCGGCAGGCGCATTGGGGCAGGCTTATACGGCAACTGCATTGTTGCGCTTAATGCTAACACCGGCAAGATCATCTGGCATTTCCAGACCGTGCACCATGACCTTTGGGACATGGACCTCTCAAGCCCGCCCGCGCTGATCACGTTAGTACGTAACGGCAAAAAGATAGACGCCCTGGCGCAGGGCACCAAGGAGGCTTTCATTTTTGTGCTCGACCGGGTTACCGGTAAGCCGCTGTTCCCCGTAGTTGAAAAACCGGTGCATACTGATGGCGTAGAGGGCGAACAGTTATGGCCCACACAGCCGTTCCCGCTTATACCTAAACCTTATGCAAGGCAGAAGCTGACCTTGGATAATTTGAACCGGGTGGTGAGCGATTCGTCATACCAGGATATTAAGCGACGGTTCTTGTCGTACCGCTCGGATGGGATATTTACGCCGCCAACCGAACGGGGCAGCATCGTATTGCCCGGCTATGATGGCGGCGGCGAGTGGGGCGGCCCTGCGGTGGACCCTAAAACCAACATTCTTTACGTAAATGCCAACGAAATGACCTGGGTGCTCACGCTTGTAAAACCTAACGCGGCCCGATGGCGAACCAATTTGCAGGCAGGCATGGGTTTATATAACCAAAATTGCATGGTATGCCACGGCACAGAACGGCAGGGGTCGGGCGATTTCCCGGCGATAGTTGGTGCAGAAAAAAAATACACAGAGGCACAGTTTTTAGAGCTGCTTTCAACCGGCCGCCGCATGATGCCCGGCTTTAACCATTTAAGCCCTGATGAAAAAAACGCGATAGCGGCTTTTATACTCAACAAGAAAACGGAACAAGCTAAATATTATACAGGCCCCGTTCCCCCTCCAACCGGCCCGGCAAGGCCCGGCTTTAATAGTACAGGATACAATAAATTTTTAACTAAAGAGGGCTACCCGGCCATTAACCCGCCCTGGGGTACGTTGAATGCTATTGACCTGAATACGGGCAAGTATTTATGGAAAATACCGTTGGGCGAGTTTGAGGAACTGAAGAAAAAAGGCGTACCGCCCACAGGCCGGGAAAATTATGGCGGCCCGGTGGTAACTGCCGGGGGGCTGATATTTATAGGGGCATCGGCTGATGGGAAATTCAGGGCTATAGATAAAAAAACCGGGAAGATATTATGGGAAACCGACCTGCCCGCAACCGGGAATGCAACACCGGCGGTGTACGCGGTAAATGGCAGGGAGTATATTGTTATTGCCTGCGGCGGGTCGAAATGGGCCAAAGATAAAACAAGCGATGCCTATGTAGCGTTCGCGCTGCCGGGAAAATAAATGGGCGGCGATATGGTGAAAACGAAAGCGGAACTGCTGTTTCCATCTAACTGCACCTTAGCTGAAAGCCCGCTATGGCACAAAGAACGGAACAGTTGTTTTTGGGTGGATATTGAGGGCTGCTGCATATATGAATATAATTGGCTGACGAAAAATGTTAAACAATATGAGTTGGCGCAGCGGGTGTCGCTCATTGTACAGGGTAAGGGCGATGAGTTAATACTTGGGTTGCAGGGTGGCATAGCCCGGTATAACCTGGCAACACAAAGTTTAGAATGGATACGGGGCATGGATGTAAACTGGAAAACCCACCGCTGTAACGATGGCGGCTGCGATAGTAAAGGCAGGCTATGGGTGGGCACTATGGAACTAACCCATAAAACCGGGGCCGGTGCGCTTTATTGTATTGATGCTGACGGAACGGTTGAGAAAAAAATAGAAAATGTTTCCATATCAAACGGGATGGTATGGTCCAATGATAATAAGCGGTTGTATTATATCGATAGCCCAACGCGCAGGGTCGACAGTTATTTATATGATGTGGGACCGGGTGATATTAAGTTTGAGCGGACGGTTATTCACCTCGATAAAAATGTGATGCCTGATGGCATGACGATAGATGAAGAAGGAATGCTTTGGGTAGCCTTATGGGGCGGTTTTGGCGTGGGGCGGTTTGATGTTAGTTCGGGCGAAATGCTCAGTTTTATTGAATTGCCCGTGCCGCAGGTTACATCGTGCGCTTTTGTGGGCGAAAAGTTAGACCAATTGTTGATTACCACAGCAAGGGAGAATATGACGGCTGCTGATATTAGCAAATACCCGCAAAGCGGAAATATATTTATTGCACAGGTAGGCGTGAGGGGTGTACCCGATCATCACTGCGCATTATAAAAGTTAAAATATGATAGCATTTAAAAATAAAACAGCATTAGTAACCGGCGCGGGCCAGGGCATCGGGTTTGAGATATGCCGCCAACTCGCTGCCGCGGGCGCTATCGTTTTTTTGAATGATATTGATGAGCAATTGGCCATATCATCAGCCAAAAAAATACAGCAGGAGGGTGGCAATTGCATACCCTGTGCCGGTGACTCGGGGAACCAGGCGTTCATAAAAAGTATGGTGGCGCAGACTGTTGCCCAATCGGGTAGTTTGGATGTGGTGATCGCCAACGCGGGTATTACACTATCGGGCGATTTTTTTACTTATCCGCCCGAATCCTTATATAGCGTGCTGCATACCAATATTGGCGGCACGTTCATTTTGGCGCAGGCGGCTGCTAACCAGATGAAAACACAGGCGGCGGGCGGCTCGCTGTTATTTATGTCGTCGGTTACAGGGCACCAGGCGCATAAAAACCTGGCCGCTTATGGCATGACCAAAGCCGCGCTCGAAATGCTTGCCCGTAATCTGGTTATCGAGGTATCGCCCCATAAAATAAACGTAAATACCATCGCCCCCGGCGCCACCTTAACCGAACGCACAACAGGCGATGCAGATTACGAAAAAACATGGTCGCGCATAACCCCGCTGGGCCGGCCCGCCAATGTGCAGGATATTGCCAGCGCGGCGCTGTTCCTGGTATCTGACAACGCAAAACATATTACCGGCCAAAGCTTAATTATTGATGGCGGATGGACCGCCGTTAGTCCTTCACCTTTTTAATAAATTTTAAACCAATTTAATATGAAAAAGAGATCACTTATTTTATCCTTGCTTTGCTTAACAGGCGCTGTGTTGATGGCCTTCGGCTTAAAAACGGCCAAAGAGGAATGGCAAACCGGAGTAGCTTTATACTCGTTTAATATGCACCCGTTTCCCGAGGCCGTAGCTATGGCCGATAGCACCGGCACCAAACTGGTAGAAGGATTTTCGTTTTACAAACTCGGCCCCGCCTTTAACAATTTAACCATGGCCGACCTTAGCCCCGCCGATGTTGTGCGCATGAAACAAATGCTGGCTGCAAAGGGCCTCAGTATGCCGTCAATGTATTTTAGTGGGGGCAAAAACCTGGCCGAATGGAAAAAATATTTTGAGCTGGGCCGCGAATTTGGCTTGAAATGTATAGTGTGCGAACCACAAAAAAAACAACTAGGGATGATTGACAGCCTGGCAGGTATCTACAAAATTAAGATAGCCATCCACGAGCATGAAAAACCCGATATTTATTGCGACCCCGACTCGCTGTTAAAATTTATTAAAGGCTACAAAAACATTGGCGCCTGCGCCGATATAGGCCACTGGGTAAGAAGCGGGTACGACGCGGTAAAAAGTTTAGAAAAATTAAGGGGCCATGTTATTGAACTGCATATCCACGATAATGATAAAGCTCAAAAGGATGTTGACCTGGGCACCGGCACAATTGATTTTGCCGCGTTGGTCAAAGAATTAAAGCAGCAGCATTTTACCGGTATATTGTTTTATGAATGCGAGCATGATATGAAACATAATACCCAAAATGTAAAAAGAGGGATGGAATACCTGCAGGCCAATGTAAAATAAATAAAAATGCTACCCTGCTAAAAGCGGCATTGACAAGCCGCTTTTATATTGCAGCGGGCTTTTGCCGGTGTGTTCTTTAAATATGCGGCAAAAATGCGATATGGAGTTATAGCCGCACAACCCGGCAATATCCTTAATGGATCTATCGGTTTGCACCAGTAGCTCGCGGGCATGGCCTATACGCAACTCACTTAAAAATTGGGAGAAACTTTTCTTTATCCTTTTTTTAAAGAAACGGCAAAAGCTTTGCTCGGTCATGCAGGCAATACCGGCTACCTGGCTCAGGGTAATTGGTTCGTGCAGGTGGTCTTTGGTGTATTTTATAACATCAATTAAGCGGTCGGGGTATAGTTCATCGGGCTGCTTCGTTTCGTCATTTATCAGGTAGCTCCGCTCGGTGGTGGTGGCAATCAGGTTCATTATTTTAAGCAAACCCTCTACCTTTTCAAAGCCCTGTTTGGTTGAGAGTTCCTTTAGCATTTTGGCGATAGTGTTCCTGGTTTCGCCTAATATCCTTATCCCGCGCGATGATTGCTGTATCATTTCGTGGATGTCGTGAAACTCTTTTACCCCGTCAAACAACTGCAAAAATTGCGGGTTGAAATAGGCAACAATGGCTTTTGATTTCAGCGCCGAATCCTGCTTGTAAAACACCGGGTCGCTTAACCATACGTGCGAAACATTAGAGCCTACAAATACCATATCGCCCGCCTCAAACGGTTCCACCTTATTGCCTATTACCCGCTTGCCAAACCCTTCTTCGATCAGGGTGAGCTCCAATTCCGGGTGCGCGTGAAAAGTAGGCTGGGTATGAAACGGCGACCAAAAAAACGGCTGATCGCGCAGGTCTATACGCATCAGTTCATTGCTTAAGGGAGTAATTTCGGTTTTTAACAGGCGCATAGAGGCTACAGTTGGTTTTTATTTAAAGATAGGAAGTTTTTTGTGGTTAAAGCAAATTGTATCCTCAGAGGTGCAGGCAACAAAAAAAGCCCGCAAAAAAAATTTCACAGGCTTTCCAAATTCTATAAAGTTATCTTACACCTTCCCCAACTCAAAAGGCAATTTTCTATATCGTACACCTGTTGCTGCAAAAATAGCATTGCCAACTGCCGGGGCAATGGGCGGCAGGCCGGGTTCGCCTAACCCGGTTGGCGGGTCTTCTGACGGTACAAACTTCACAATAACCTCAATAGGCGCATCCTTCATACGCAGGAACTTATAGGTATGGAAGTTGGTTTGCTCCACCGCGCCCTTATCAAACGTAACCTTGCTGAACAGGGCATGGCTCAAACCGTCAATTATGGCCCCCTCAACCTGGGTTTCTGCACCGCTTTGGTTAACTACCCTACCGCAGTTAATGGCGCTGTATACTTTGGTTACGCGCAGCGTACCATCCTTCATTTTGGTTACCTCGGCAACATGGGCGGCATAGGTACTAAATGAAAAATGTGCGGCAATGCCCTGGTAAACATTGGGGGCTTTTTTCTTGCCCCAGCCGCTCATTTGGGTAACAAGGTCTATCACGCTTTTGTATTTGGCTACATCATAGTCGCCTTTGCCGGTGGGCTGGTTTTTAGCTTTATCCAATATCTCCAGCCTTAGCGTTACAGGGTCCTTTTTCATTTGATGGGCAATCTCATCCAAAAAGCTCTCATCAGCAAACGCTACCGAGTTACTCGTTGGTGCGCGCCATGGCCCGGTTTGTATATTGGTTGGCAGCGAGTGGTTATCAACCCTATAATTAGCTATACCTGAAGCCGGGAATCCATTAGCGTTTGACGCTCTTCCCCCGCTTAACACAGCCGCGTTAATATGCCAGGCCACAATTTCATTTGCCGGACTAATAGCCGCCCTGTATTTAAACATACTCGACGGGCGGTAAAAATCGCCCTGCATGTCATCCTCGCGCATCCATAACATCTGTACAGGCACTTTAGCCGCCTGCGATATCAGTGCGGCTTCCACGCCATTATCTGTTTTTAATTTGCGGCCAAAACCACCGCCCTGGCGGGGCATACCCAGGGTTATATTCTCCTGCGGGATATTTAATGCTTTTGAAACATCGCCCCGTAAATTGGCCGGCACCTGCGTAGGGCCGTACAACTCAACTTTGCCATCGCGCACATCGGCGAAAAAGTTAAGCGGTTCCATATTGGCGTGCGATAGCACCGGTGTTTCGTAAACCGCTTCAACCAATTTATTTGCGGTGTTGGTGAGCGCGGCATCCACATCGCCGTCGTTACGGGCTGGTTTATCGCTTTTGTTGCTTAACAATTCGGTAAAAGAAGCTGTATGCTCGGTGGTGCTTTCCAGTTTGCTTTTATCTTCCCATTCAACCTTTAAGGCGTCGCGCCCTTTTTTGGCAGCCCATGTGGAGGTAGCCAAAACAGCCACTAAATTACGCGATGGTACCGACACTACATTTTTAACCCCCGCTACTTTGCGGGTTTCGGTATCATCGAATGATTTTAAGGCTTTCCCAAACGCCGGCGGTTTTGCTACTGACGCAAACAGCATACCCTCGCGGCGGGTATCAATGCCATATAAGGGCTGGCCGGTAATAATTTTATGATTATCAATATTATGTACCCTGGTGCCTATTATTTTAAAATCCTTTGGGTCTTTCAGTTTTACATCGGTTGGCACGGGCAGCAGGGCTGCTTTTGCCGCCAAATCGCCATAGCTTAATTTTTTGCCGGTTGGTTTATGCATCACGAAGGCATTTTCGGCGTAGCAATCGGCCTCGTTTGCCCCCCATTGCTGCGCTGCGGCAGTGATGAGCATTTGCCTTGCTGTAGCGCCCGCCGTGCGGATAGGCATGTACCGGGTTCGTACCGCACCGCTCCCCCCAGCGTTTTGCGAGCCATATTTACTTTGATCCAGCGGGGCCATTTCAACGGCCACTTTATCCCAGGGTACCTCCAGCTCTTCGGCCAATATCATAGGCAGCGCGGTTTTTACACCCTGCCCGATCTCGGGGTTTGGCGACATGAGCGTAATTAACCCGTTCGCATCAATAGAAATATACGCGTTGGGCGAAAACACAGCGCCTGCCACGGGTTTAACAGGCTGCGCGTTGGTTAACATATTAAAGCCCAATACCAGGCCTCCGCCTGCTATAGAGGTCACTTTTAAAAAATGCCTCCTTGAAACTGCCTGCTCTATCATTTCACCAATTCTCCTTTCTTAGCTGCCAGATGAATGGCTTTGCGCATACGGTAATGTGTACCGCAGCGGCATATATTGGTCATAGCGTTATCAATATCATCGTCTGTTGGGTTGGGGTTATGTTTCAGCAACGCCGCCGCCGCCATGATCTGGCCCGACTGGCAGTAACCGCATTGCGGCACATCAACTTCGCTCCAGGCAACCTGTACAGGGTGTGTACCTTCGGCGCTCAGGCCCTCTATGGTGGTTATCTTTGAATTGCCAACCGAGGCTACCTTTAACTGGCACGAGCGCACCGCGTACCCATCTACATGCACCGTGCAGGCGCCGCATTGCGCTATGCCGCAGCCGAACTTGGTGCCTACTAAATTTAAATGATCGCGCAATACCCAAAGCATGGGGGTATCGGCATCAGCGTCAACTGTAAGCAGCTTATTGTTGACAGAAATTTTGTAACTGGCCATATTGGTTTTTGTTTAAAGTAAATTTATAGGTAATATAAATGGTTTGCAAGTTTTATAATGGTTGGAACTAAAATATTACAGACGACATAAAGCCGGATTTGTTTTGTGGAACAGTTTAATTATAATGAAATATTTTTTTGGTTTATAATACCGGAAAAAACACCCCGATTGCCAATATAATAAAAATGGCCCATGAAACTCCCTGAATATTAGCATATTTAAAAAAATTACCACACAATAAAAATGATAATAATAATTGCTATTACAGTAAATGATTTGTAGCTTTATACAGGTTGTTGTATAAAGTAATAATTACAATAGCAGGTTCACCTAATAGTTTAAGCCGGAGCCCCCGCCGGATGCATGGGAAAATATCCCTTAATGTAAATCCGGTATATTATCATGACTAATCGTATAACTGACTACGCGATAATAACGACCGACTCTGTGGGTTCGATCATCAGCTGGAACAGTTGCGCCCAAACCTTATATGGTTATGAACAAAACGAAATAATAGGGAAATCTATCGATACTCTCTATACCCCCGAAGCCGTTATGCACGGTGAACCTGCGAAAAACTTGCTGCCTGCCCTTTTGAATACCAGCCACAATATCACGGCATTACAGATAAAAAAAGATGGCTCAATATTTAATGCGGCTATTACTTACACAGCTGTACTTAATGGCGAAGGGGGGCTAATAGCTTATACCCTAATAATCCAACCTGCAAATAAACGCGGGGCAGTCGACAAAAAAACGACAGTTAAATCCGCCCATCAGATTATAATGGCCGACGGCCATTTCAAAAAACTGATAGAAAACAGTCACGACGGTCTTACGTTGCTGGATAAACATTTTGATGTTATCTACCGCAGCCCCTCTGCCGAAAAGATCAATGGCTGGAATACCAAAGAAAGATTGCGAAGGCCGTTGGACAAACTTATCCATCCCGAAGATATGGAGATACTAAGTTTTGTGAAAAAAAGGGTGCTTAATAACCCTGGATTACCTGTCACCTTCAGTTTTAGGTCCAAGCACCGGCTGGGGCATTTTATGTGGTTCGAATGCGTGTTCACCAATTTTTTAAATGACCCCGATCTCAAAGCAATTGTTTGCAACTTTAAGGATATATCAGAAAAAAAACGGGCTGATGAGGTATTGGAGATGGCTGTTAAGGAATTATCTGATTATAAATATGCGTTGGATGAATCGGCCATAATTGCCATTACCGACCAGAAAGGGATCATTAAGCATGTTAATGAAAACTTTTGCCGTATATCAAAATATAGCAAGGACGAGTTAATAGGCCAGGATCACCGCATTATTAATTCGGGGTATCATAACAAGGCCTTTATTCGCAATTTATGGGTTACTATAGCTGGTGGGCAGATATGGAAAGGCGAGTTAAAAAACAGGGCCAAAGATGGTTCTTTTTATTGGGTTGATACTACCATAGTGCCTTTTTTGAATGAAAAAGGAAAACCCTACCAGTATGTTGCCATACGCAGCGATATTACCGAACGCAAGCTTAATGAGGAAAAAATTATTGAAAGCGCAGCCTTTATAAAAACCATAACCGACAATGTCCCGGCGTTGATAGCCTATTGGACAGCCGACCTGCATTGCCTGTTTGCCAATAAACCCCACCTGCAATGGTTTGATAAACAACTGCATGAAATGCAGGGCATAACCAAACGGGAATTATTGGGCGATGATGAATTCAGGCTGCATGAGAAACATATAGAAAACGTTTTGAAGGGAGAGGTTCAAAGCTTTGAACGTGTTTTTTATAACAGTAAGGGTAAATCAATATATACCCATACCCAATATTTACCCGACGTGGAAAACGATGTTGTAAAGGGGTTCTATTCGCTGGTCTATGATATTTCGGAGATCAAACTTGCTGAACAGGAAATAAGCAGTAAAACAGAACAGATTGAAAATATACTGGAAAGTCTTGGCGACGCTTTTTTTGCGGTTGATAAGAACTGGACCATTACCTATTGGAACAATATGGCCGAAAAGTATATGGGAAAAACCAGGGACGAAGTATTAAATAAAAATATATGGGAAATTTACCCTGATGCAGTCAATTCGCCGGCATATTTAAAATATAATGAAGCATTTGAGACCAACAAATCCGTTCATTTTGAGCTTTACAGCATATATTTAAAAAATTGGTCGGATATAAGTGCCTTCCCTACGGGAAATGGCTTATCTATATATATCAGAGATATAAACGAGCGTAAAAAGGCTGAACTGGCCGCTGCCCGGTCGCAGGAAGAGAAAATCACGATCTTAGAAAGTATTGGTGACGCTTTTTTCGCGGTTGATAAAAACTGGATAGTTACCTATTGGAACAAAGCAGCCGAAATAGCGTTGAGTAAAACCAAAGAGGAGATGATCAATAATTATTTATGGGACGTATTTTCAGACCAAATTGATTCCATATCCTACAAAAAATACCACCAGGCAATTGAAACAAACAAGGCGGTGCATTTTGAAGACTATTATGACACCTTAATCAGATGGTACGACATAAGCGCCTACCCCGCAGGTAACGGCTTATCTGTTTATTTTAAAGATATAACAGAACGTAAACTGGCCGATATACAATTGAACGACCTTACCCGGCATTTACAAAAACAGGCCAAAGAACTGGCCATATCAAATGCCGAACTTGAGCAGTTTGCTTACGTGGCATCGCACGACCTGCAGGAGCCGTTAAGGATGGTTACCGGTTTTTTAAGCCAGATAGAAAAAAAATACAGTTCAATTATTGACGACAGGGGCAAACAGTATATCAATTTTGCAGTAGATGGTGCCAAACGCATGCGGCAAATAATTTTAGACCTGCTTGAGTTTTCAAGAATAGGCGGTATGGAAGATGACCAGGAAGAGGTTGATCTGAACAAGCTCATTAATGAAATAACTGCCCTATACCGGAAACAAATAGAGGAAACACGGGCCATTATAAACTTTAATAATCTGCCAGCCTTTAAAACATATAAAACCGTCATGCGGCAGGTTTTTCAAAATTTAATAAGTAATAGTTTAAAATATCATCAATTAAACAGGGCCCCCGAAATTACTATAGCCTGCAAAGAAATTGGCGACCATTGGCGATTTTCGGTAAAAGATAACGGGATTGGTATTGATGCCGAATACTTTGATAAGATATTTATCATCTTCCAGCGGCTGCATAACAAGGATGAATATTCAGGCACCGGCATGGGGCTGGCCATAGCTAAAAAAATTATTGAAAACATGGGCGGCAAAATATGGGTCAGATCGGAACCCGGAGTGGGGAGCACTTTTTATTTCACTGTATTTAAAAAATAACAACAACATGAAATCATTGAACATTTTACTGGTGGAAGACAATGAGGGCGATATTTTATTAACAACCGAAGCCTTTGAAGAAAGCAAGATAATTAATATTGTGGAAGTGATAAAAGATGGCAGCGGGGCCATAAATTTTTTTGAAAACTTGCATGACAAAGAAAGCATTCCTGATTTGGTCCTGTTAGATATTAACCTGCCAAAAATGAGCGGACATCAAGTATTAATGTATATAAAAAACAATGTGAAATATAAGCACATCCCGGTTATTATGCTCACCACGTCTTCGTCAGAGCAAGATATCCTAAAATCTTATAAAAGCCATGTAAACTGCTATATAACCAAACCCATTGAGGTGGACGATTTTATAAAGGCGGTAACCAAAATTGAAGACTTCTGGATCAACATAGTCACTATTCCTAAAAATTAAAATTATGCCCGGAGAAAAAAAAGAATATCAAATTTTGGTGGTTGAAGATAACCCGGGTGATTTTACCCTTATTGAAGATTTTTTATTTGAACATATTGAAGCGCCGGTAATAATACAGGCAAAAAACTTCAAAGAGGCAAAAGAAAATTTAACAAAAGAACATTGTAGATTCGATATTATTCTTTTAGATATCTCCCTGCCGGATTATAACCACGAACCATTGATAAAGGAAATAATGGACCTATGCCAGGATGTTCCGGTTATTGTTTTAACAGGATATGCCGACTTTACCTTCGGCGTTAGGTCGCTTTCGCTGGGCATATCAGATTATTTGTTAAAGGATGACCTAACCTCTATGTCATTATATAAAAGCATTATTTATAGTGTGGAGCGCAAAAAAAGCATTGCCGACCTCAAAGAATCTGAAAAAAGATACAGCGACGTATTTCATTTCAGCCCGCTGCCGATGTGGATAGTTGATTTAAACACCCTGCGGTTTTTGGATGTTAACCAGGCAACTACTGATCATTATGGCTATACCCGGAAAGAGTTGTTAACAATGACCATGAAAGACATGAGGCCGGCTGAGGATATACCGGACCTTGAACGCAGGATTGCGGAAGATAAGTTGAGCCCACGGCCATATATACGCAGAATAGTGCCCCATCAAAAAAAAAATGGGGAAGTAATAAACGCTGAAATTCAAATAGCGCCATTTGAGTATAAAGGAATAAAAGCACATATTGTTATTGCCAACGATATAACCGACAGGCTGAATTATTTAAAAGCCATTGAGGAGCAGAATGAAAAGTTTAAAGAAATATCATGGATGCAATCGCATATTGTAAGGGCGCCGCTGGCGAGGATTATGGGGCTTATTCCGCTTATTAACACCTCGGACAACGAAATTGAAAAACAAACCATGCTGAATTACATCACCTTGTCGGCAAATGAGTTGGATGACATTATTAAAAACATAACTGATAAAACAATCATGGCCAATTATGAAATAACAGGCCAGCCCAACGGCAGCACAAACGACAAGGCCCCACACGGGGAAGGGTAAGCTGCCTTTTTATAATTCTTCTATTTTAACTTTAAACTGCCCCATACATCATTCGGATCAATTTCTGTAAAATTCCCTCTTTTTTCGGCTTTTTTTACCATGGCCACAAAATCAGGATCGTAAGGGCTTGTTTCTACACTAATTTTCCAGGCCCTGTCAATGGCTTTTAAAGCCGTAACCTGGTCTTTACTTTGCGGGTGCATAATTAATGTTTCCATATACAAATTTACCTAATTTATATTTAAAGCTATAAAATTTAATTTAAACCATTATTCCGACCAGGGCGAACAGCCAACCAATCTCTAACCTCTAATCACCGACCTCTATCCTCTTTACATACAGCTCGTCAACCAGAATAATCACTATAGCCAAAATGGGCACGGCCAGTATAATGCCCAGCGCGCCGGATACCACACCCATAACCAACTGACTTATCAGCGTTAGCGCGGGCGGCAGGTTGATCATTTTTTTCTGTATAAGCGGGGTTACTATATTGGCTACAATGGTTTGCGCTACAATATATACTATGGCTACCAATACGGCTGTGCCGGTACTCATGGTAAACGCCAGTAAAACACCCGGTATCATGGCTATTAACGCGCCTATATTGGGTACAAGCTCCAGCAGGCCGGTTATAAGGGCCAGTATGAGCGCAACGGGTACGCCTATAATGGTGAAGGCCACGCCTATCAATATGGTGATGAGCAGCATAGAGAACAGCATCCCTTTTAGCCAGCCTTTAAGCGCCAGGCTTATCCTGTCCATAATATGGCGGCCCAGTTCTTTTTTTGCTGCCGGCACCAGCGCCAGTATGCCATCTTTATAAAGCGACGGGCTGGCCGTAAAAAATATGCCCATAAATAGTATAATGTACATATCGCCCAGTACGCCAAACGTGGTGCTGAAAAAACTTTGCACCGTAGCCCCCAGTTTTTGCGAATTACCGCCCGAAAAACTTTCGAGCACCTGTGGCCCTCCGGGTATACCCGCCAGCCGGGCGCGGGCAGTGTTGAGCGTATGCGGCAGCGTGTTACTTAGCTCGGCTACCTGCACCTGTATTTTGGTGCCCATAAACCAAAACAGAACCCCCAGCAATACAACCGACCCTGCCACCGAAATGATCATGGCGGGTTTGCGGTTGAGCCGGGTTAGGCGTTGCAGGGTATCGCCCAGGCCGTGGAAGTATACGGCTATGAGTACCCCGGCCAGCGCCATGAGCAAAATATCAAAGGCTACCCGTATTATTAATATGGCCACCACCAACAGGGCGGCAATGCCAACCGTTTGCCATACTTTGTTAATATAGGTTGGCTCTTTTTTTATGGGAGTTTGCTTTTTTTCGGGTGCCATAGTATAAATGTATAACTATATGGGCAATTATTGGTAATGTTTTTTATAGGATGGTACGCGGGTGGCGCACCTGGACCTGGTGTCACAACCTGGTTGGGGGAGAATTACCAATAAATTCTTTTCGAAAGAATAAATTCACAAATAATGAGTTCTGTGTCTTGCTCAATAAATACGATGGTATATTTTTTTCGGTATGGGATGCATTTATATCCCATCAAATCTCTGGTTGGCTCTTTACAGGTTCTATAGCCTTTCCGGCTATCGCCTAATTTGGAAATGAAATCATAAGCATCATCCGCAAACTTTTCAGCGGTAGCTAATAATCCTTCCGATTCAAGATACCACGATATTTGGGCTATGCTTTCGGCTGCTGATTGCCGGATGGTTACTTTTCTGAAGCCCATTTTCTAATCAGCTTCTTGCTGTAGGCACGCGCATCCTCAACAGAAAATGTTTTTAAAGGTTTCCATTTTAACGCGGCGTTTTTTTGCAACTCCTGATAACTATCTTCAGGTATAAGCACGTATTTTTTATTGTCGATTGTTAAATGTGTCATAGTAGGTAATGAGCTATCAGATGCCTTATTCAAATTTACAACTTTCGTTTGTTATTACAAATTTACTCACTGACAAGTAACTGCGCCAGAATTTCTTCTGTAAGGCCATTTTTAGCAGCTTCTTTTCTAATTTCCTGTAATAGCAATTAAAAGTTAACTTCCTTGCTTTTATTGAGCCGTTCCATTACATCAGGATATTAATTAAACCTTATTTCAAATTTACTAACTCTGTTTATTATTCCCAGGCTGGGGGGGTATTAGGTTATTGGTTATTAAGTTATGGGGGTAATCCTAATAACCAATAACTAACTCCTGTTAATAATATCAAACGGAATTTTTGTATCGGCATATACCTGCCATAGTTTAATTTTATCATTTTCGGTTACAATATGCCAGGCAGCGGGCAGTTGCCAGTAATTTTCATTTCCGGGTGTTTTAAGTCCTTTATAAGTGCCCCTGGCGAAGCCAAACGCGGCAATATTAGGGCCATCCTCAAACAGGTGGGTTATTTCAATTTCATAATCGGGGAACCATTGGAAGTACCCGGCCCAGCCGGCCTTCATTTTATCCCTGCCCGTTACCTCGTTGCCGTGCGCGTCAATAAATGTATGATCGTCCGTCATTAAAGCGTATAGCTCATCGGTGTTATGCCGGTTAATTGCGCCCGCGAAGGCATAAACAGTTTGCCTGCTCATTGTATTTAGTTTAAAGGTTATTTATAGTTAAAGATAGGGAAAGGGTTAAAATTTGTCAATACGGGGCTACAGTGGTAAAATAGCGTCAACAAAAATTTAATTGAGAAATGTTCAGAACCGCGTCCTCGCAAATAGATCGCAGATCCTTCCGCTTTTTGGACGGGATGGAATATCCCGACCAAGCTATAGGGCTGCCTATTTAAAATAGAAAGGGGCAGCCACTGAAAAGGGCAGCCTCTTTTTTTATGGTTTTATAAAAACGGGGCAATTGTTGTTCTGTAACCTTAATAAAAAACTATCTATCTTCGTCAAAAAAACAGTTTGTACTATTTATCAGCCCGTCAATATAAATGCTTTATAAATTTTCTTTATCCGTGTTATTTATTTGTATTTGCAGTTTAACCGCAAATGCCAATTTTAATTTTGATGCCCGCTGCACGGAAGCTTATAAGGATATATTTCACCTTAAGTTAAATGAGGCGAGATCGCTCATAAAAGAAGAAAAAAAGCAAAGCCCGCAGAATGGCATCCCTGTTTTGCTGGATAATTATGCTGACTACATTACCCTGTTAATGTCGGACAATAAGGCGGATTACGACAAGCTAAAAGACAATGAATCGGACCGTATTGATGAGCTGGAAAAAAACGATAAAAATTCACCCTATTATCTGTACGCCCAGGCTGAGGTTTATTTACAATGGGGTATAATAAAGGGAAAATTCGGCGATTATTTCCCTTCATTCCGGGACTTAAAAAAAGCCCGTGGCCTGCTTAATGAAAATGCTGCAAAGTACCCGGATTTTCTGCCCGCTCAAAAAGACGCTGCGATGATAGATGTAATTTTAGGGGTGTTGCCATCAAATTATAAAACCCTGACAAAATTATTAGGGATGAGCGGAAATGCGCAATCGGGTATATCACGGCTTGAAAAGCTCAGGGCAGGGATAGGCACTACTAAGTACACCCTGTATGCAGATGAATTAACCTTTTCTTTATGTTATATGCATTTGGATGTTTTGCACACTACCCATAGTTACGACCGGCTTATGTTGTATGTAAAGGAAATGGACAATAGCGCGTTGAAGGATTATTTAGGTGGTTATGTAGCTGCAAGAAATGGCTATAATGATGAAGCGATAGAACATTTTATGCACGTTGAAACACCCCAGCAACAATTTACTATACCTACGGCAACTTATATGTTAGGGTACGCAAAATTATGCCGGAGGGATAGCGATGCCAATTTTTATTTACTCCGTTATATAAAGGAGTACAAAGGCACCAGATATATTAAAGACACTTACCTTAAACTTGCTTACTATTATTTTTTAAACAACGACCTGCCGAAATATAATTACTATTTAAATATGGTGCGCACCGCCGGCAATTTGACCGATGAAAAAGATAAGCAAGCACTACGGGAGGCCGAAGATCCGCCGCCGGCTATTGAGCTGTTAAAAGCCCGGTTAGATTATGATGGCGGTTATTACGCCAAAGCCCTAACACAATTACAAGACATACAATTAACCGATTTTAAACTATTACGCGACCAGGTTGAATACATATACCGGCTTGGCAGGGTATATGAAAAAACGGGGAAGTTGAATGAAGCCATTGCAAGTTATCAAAGGGCCATAAATTTGGGCAAATCAACCACTTATTATTACGCCGCCAACGCCGCATTAGCGACCGGAGGTATTTTTGAAGAGAAAAAAGATTACAATAAAGCCGCCTATTATTACCACATGGCACTTGATATGAAGAACCACGAATATCAGATGGGTACTGAATATGAAGCTAAGGCAGGTTTAGAGCGTATTCATCAATAATATTATTGATCGGGTTCCGTAGTATAACGAAAATGGCTTTCTATGGCGGCCCGGTGATGCAGGTTCACTGTTTCTTTCAAACTATCAAAATCAAAAGCATGATTGGTTCCGCAATCTTTCATGTGAAAATAAACAGATGGCCGGGTACTTTCAAAATACTCTATTAAATTACTGCTCCATATTAATTGGGTGTTTCCTTTAATTTTAGGTATGATGTGGGCAATGCCTTCTTCAAATTTAATATGCCGTATATGGCTGCTTTCTAATTTTGCCTGCGGATAAAAAAGTAACAGGTTGCCCGGTTCGGCCAATATTTCAGCGGCATAATTTAAACTTTCTTCAATTGAAAGTTTGCCCGGGTCAACCGAAAAGCTGCCGATATAACGCAGCCACGGGTTTTTTTCCATCTGCTTTTTTATTGACATAATGTACAGCCGCTTCATTCCATGCTCCTTCATCAATACTTTATGGCATAGGTAAAAAGCCAAAAAACCATCCAAAAAGCTAAAATGATTACACATTAACAGGTACGAATGGTCGCGCTTTACAGGTATTTCACGAATGACCATTTTATTATAGAATAGCTTAAAATATATGCCCAATAGGCCTGCGGCAAATTTTAATAAAAAGTACGGTAATGGCTTCGACTTAATAATCATAACAACAAACCGGCTAATGCTGAAACAAAGCTTTGATTGATCATTTCATGATTTTCTTCTAAAATTACAATTTCGGCTTGTTTAAATTGCTTAAAAAATTTATTACCTATTTTGGGAGGATACATTTTATCGTGTTTGCCGAATATAAAAATGCACTTTATAGCATACTTTTCCAGCATTTTTATCAGTTTAGGTTCGTCGGTACTTAAAAAACGGAGGTAGGTAAAGCAGGCGTACAAATTAAATCGCAACTCAGGGGTGTTTATCTCCTTTAATAAAATATCGCGGCCAACATCATCTACCAATCTCAGCCTTTTAAATAAACGGAGCATATTTATCAGCGCATTTTCATTTAGGGCCACTTTCTCCAATATTTTATTCCCGATTTTATTTTTACTTAAATATTTTACAAGCCTGCCCGGATTGATGGAGGAAGGCGCGGCAACAATATATTCATTTATCCGGGGCGCCAGTTCTTCAACTATAGTTGTCGCATAATGAGAGCCCATAGAATAAGAAATAACCGAGAAACGATCAATATGCTCCCGTTCGCAAAACGCGGTTATAATGCCTGCAAGATCCTTTTTACTCAGGCCTTTTTTTATCGTTTGCAGGCTTTGGTCCTTAAGCCGGGTTTGTTTATGAAAGAACAGATCGAAGCCGTAAAAGGTATATTTTGATCCGAATGCAGGTTCTAAGGCGTTAAATTGTTCACCATGCATACCAAAGCCATGAAAACATAACATTTTATGTTCACCCGTGCCAAATTGGTTATAGTGTAGCTTAACCGCTTCGTTTTCAAAGATATGCCGGGTCATCTTTCAATAATTGCTATGGCCCAAACATAATCACCATCATGCGATATGGTTAAACTAATTTTATATTTATCAGGATGCTGATGAAGGGTAACGGTTGGGCGGCCCGCAGTTTTTTCCCTGCTTATTTCAATTTTATTCCAGCCCAATGCTTTGCTATTTAATTGTTTAACTGCTTTATAAACCGCCTCTTTGGCTGCCCATGTAGAAGCATAACGTAACAGGCTATCATTAAACTGTTCGCAGTAAGCTATTTCGGCAGCGGTATAAACTTTTTTTTTGAACAGATCAGTTAAAGAATTGCGAAAAACAGGCATAAAAACCAGGTCGTTGCCCACTGCAAATTTATCACCAGTGCTGCATTCGCTAAGTGTTGTTAAAATTTCATTCTCCATCTATTCCAATACCCATAATATTAAACCCGCCATCCACAAAATGAATATTGCCGGTTACTTTTTTTGAAAGATCAGAAAAATAATACAGGGCCGTATTGCCCACATCGCCGGCATCAATGTTGCCAAGCGGTGCGGTAAATTTACCCATTTTTCTAAGTTTGCGCACCCCATATATCGCTCCTGCAGAAGTCGTCATTACCAGGCCCGCTGATATGGCATTTACCCTAACCTGTTTCTCCCTGAAATAGCTTGCCAGGTACAGCACAATGTTTTCGAGCGCGGCTTTGTTAATTGCCATGCCCGCATAAGGGGGAAATACCCGTTGCGAGGCGTTATAGGTGAGTGTTAATATGGACGCATTTTTTGAAAGCAGTGGCTCGGCCAGCCTCGCTATACGGAGCAATGAAAAAGCGCTGATATTAAATGAATCCATAAAATCTTCAAACGGAATATCGATGTATGAAGGTGGTGCTTCATTGCTGCCCGGCAGGCTGTAACACATCACCTGCTGGTTGCCAAAGGCAACGCCATGTAAAATATAATCAATGGGGCCCAGCCCTTCATAAACGGTTTTCAGAAATAAGTTTATATCGGCATCATTCCTTACATCAACTTCGGCGGCAAAGCGGGTGTCCATGCCCAGTTTACCCATCAGGTACAAAACTTCGTTCTTTGTATCGGCAACATAGCTTAATGCCACTTTGCAGCCTGATTGGTGAAGTTTTAAAGCAACATCATAAGCAATTGAGCTGTCATTTCTGACGCCAAAAACTACGGCTACTTTATCTTTATTGTCGATCATTTAATTATCTTTTGATATAGCCATGGCGCTGTTTGTGCCGCCAAAGCCATAATTTAAACAAACTACCTGGTTTATTTCTTTTGTAATAGTTTCCTGCGGAATTAAATGCCGGTATTCTTCAGCCGGTTTCATAGAACCCCTCCAGCCATCTTTTTGCTGAAAGTTTTCCTGCTCATGATTTAAGGTATCAGAGTTCAAACACGGGGGAACCTGCTGATTTTTAAGCATTAACAAAGCTGTGATCAGTTCAACCGAACCCGCTGCCCCCAGCATATGCCCAAACTGTGATTTTGGCGCTGATAGATGATACCCATCCTCACCCAGCGTATCAACCACGCTTATCAATTCAATAATATCGCCCACCGGGGTGGCGGTACCATGTACTTTTACTACATCAGGCTTTATTTCTGCTCCTCCAGCCATAAGGCCCTGCCACAGCCTTCTTTGTCCATCGTACGACGGATAAAACATATTGCCGTCGCCATCCGAATTATTAAAATATTCATCAATAACGGCTAAAATTGTTGCCCCGCGTGCTTTAGCCATCTCATATTCTTCAAGGGCCACTATTCCGGCCCCGAATGAGCATACAAAGCCGTTTCGGGTGGTATCAAACGGGCGCGAGCTTTCAGCCGGGCTAAAACCCTTGCTCAATACCTGCATGGCATCAAAGCCGATAAAAGTTTCAATGGAAGTTCCTTCAACACCACCTGCAACAGCGCGGTCCTGTAAACCGAATTTTATAAGGCGGTAAGCGTAGCCAATATTACCCAGGCCCGTAGCGCATGCCGAAGTTATTGATTCGCAAACGCCCCGGTTTTTTATCAGGCAGGATACATTGGCGGCCTCGCGGTACGACATTGTTCTATCAACTGTATGCGAACCGGCCAGGCGCGATTTTTTGCCGAACTCAAAGAATGCATGCCAGGCATGGCGCATAATAACATTTCCGGCCCCGCCCGATGCGATAACTACGCCTGTTCTTTCCGATTGCGTTTCGGTTGTGGTCCAGCCGGCCATATTAATAGATTCGAGCGAACCGATCATGGCCCAAATGCTGCCCAGGTCGGCGGTGGATAAATTAATGTCGGGTATCCGGCCTAAAGTATCAATAAAGGTTTCGGGCCAGTCATATCCTTCCTGGTAATATATGGGCTCAAGGCCCAACTCGTTATCATCTATATAACCTGATACGGTCGACCTGATTTGTTTTTGATGAGCCACTGCTTTGGGCCATTCCCTGATCAGGCTTTGGCCGGTAAATATTTTTTTGTCGAAAATAGCAAGGTCAGCACAATCAGGGAAGGCTCCCCCCATGCCTACAATTGCCACTTTTCTTCCTTGTATGGGCATAATTATGCAACCCCTCGTGCTTTGGCTTTTATTATCAGGTCAACAACGTCTTTCACTGTTGAGCCAAGTTCATCTATATCTTCATCTTCAAATTCAACATCAAATTTCTGCTCCACCTTCGCTGCAATATTGATCAATTCGGTGGATGGCATATTCATATCTTTTAAAAAATCCGTTTCCTCCGTTACATTTTCCAATAGTGCCGGATCAACCGTTCTTACTGTCCGCAACACTTCTATCAATCCGTCAATTATTTCTTGTCTTTCGTTTGTCATATTATTATGCTAATTTTTCAAATAATTCTATCAAAAGTGCCCGGCCTGTAATGTCAAACAATTCGGCAACGAGCTTAAAATCTTTGCTAATATCATAATTTAATAACCTTTCGTCCGTAAAATTGCTGAAATAAGCATCAAGGTCCAGATCTTTAGGTACTTTATAGACCCTGCCATCACAAGTCATTTGCCGCCATTTATAAAATTTAATATTGGCTATGCTTATAAACCTGTCGCCAAGTTCTAAGTAATTATGAAAATTTACCTGCCCTACACTTATAAAAGCCGGGATAAATTTTTCTTTTAGTGCATCGGGAAGACAATTTAGTTTGCGGCACTCTAAAAAAGCACCGCACGATACGATGCTTGCCAGGGCGAATGCCTCGATCTGGTCAACCCCCCTGAACACACCGAAATGGTCCTCAACATCCCTTTCGGTTGGCGCGTAGCCTGCCACAATACCTTTGTTGGGCGAATGCCAATAATAAGCATCAACTAAACGCTTTGTGGGTCCGTGCAACATTACCCTGGCAGGATCAAGCCCAACCAAATTGCCGTTATTTATACGATTTAACAGTTGCTCGTCTGTTTCTTCTATCATAGTAAACCGCCGTTGATATGGATATTGGTTCCGTTAATATAGGAGGCCTTATCCGACAATAAAAATTCAATAATTCCTGCAACTTCATCAGCACTGCCAAACCGTTTTGCGGGTATCATTTTTAAATATTTTTCCTTAAAATGTTCTGGTATAGATTGCGTCATATCTGTTTCAATAAAACCCGGCGACACGCTAAATATCCTGATCGAATGTCCTTCCTCGCTGGTTGCTGCCGCTTCCTGGGCCAAAGACCTTGACAAGGCCGCCAGCCCTGCCTTTGTAGCAGCATATACTGCCTGAAAAGCGTTCCCTGTTTCGCCAACAATTGAACTCATGTTAATAATTACACCGGTTTTATTTAAATTAAATATTTTCATGACTGTTTTACAGATCATGATAGGGGCCTTTAAATTAATATTGAGCATTTTGTCAATATCGCTCTCGGGCTGATAGATCAATGATTTGTCGAAAGTTACGCCGGCATTGTTCACTACCGCGTACAGGGTATCGCCATGTTCCTTTTTTAATTGTTTACAAAAGGCGGTTAATTGCTCCGGGTCCGCAAAATCTGCACATAAAAGCTGGCTGCCCGGCTCAACATGCGTAAAGCTTTCGGGACTGGAGGCATGAAGAATTAAAGAATATTCTGCTGATAATTTTTTTGATATTGCCAGGCCTATTCCCCTGCTTGCCCCGGTTATCAATACCTTTTTCTTATTCATTTACTAATGCGTGCAAAGTTCAAATTAATACCAAACTTACTATTTTTTCTTAAACGTCTGAGCATGTTTTTAAACTATAGGTGGTGTAGATAAAACTTATTTATCAAAATAATAACTATGTTACGCTCTATATTTAGCTATTAATCGAAATATTATTGATGAGTGATATAAAAGCAGAATTACATAAACGCTGTGCCGACTATGTTAAAATGCGAATGGATGCCGCCGAACAGGGCATTAAGGAAGCGCAGCAGGCATCAAAAGAAGATACCAAGAGCAGTGCCGGCGATAAGTATGAAACAGGTAGGGCCATGATGCAGCAGGAAACCGACCGTAACCTGGGCCAGCTAAATGAGGCCAACAAGCTAAAGGTTGCCTTAAATTTAATTGGCACCGGAACCCCAACTACTATAGCCGATGCGGGCAGTGTGGTTTATACTAATAACGGCAATTTTTATTTAGCTATAAGCGCAGGCAGTTTAATAGTTGATGGAATTGTTTATTTTGCAGTTTCGCCGGCTTCGCCTATTGGTTTAAAATTAAAAGGACAAATGACAGGGGATGAATTTAGCTTGAATGGTATGGTTTACATAATAGAGAAGATAATATAAACCGGCCCATATTGAACTTGAATGATATTTAAAAAACTTTTAACACGCCCGGAAAGTAATTACTTTATTGTTGACGGCATAAGGGCCATCGCTGTTTTATGGGTGATATTTTTTCATAGCTGGGTGCTGCAAATTTTTCAATACCCCCAAATTTTGCCCCGCTTTTATAATTCTTTGTTTTTAGCCTGGGTTACCAGGGGCGATTTGGGCGTAGACCTATTTTTCGTTATTAGCGGTTTTTTAATAGGGTCAATACTGCTAAATGAAATAAAAAAAACAGGCAAGGTAAATTTCAAAAGGTTTTATGCAAGGCGTGCGTTGAGGCTTATGCCCGCCTATTGGTTTACCTTATTACTCGGCTTTTGTTTTACTACCAATATAGGCCTTCAAATGATGTCATGGTCCAATTTATTGTACATAAACAACTACGTGAGGGCGCCTTCCCCCATTCACTTATGGTCGTTATCAATTGAAGAACAGTTTTATATTGTAGTGCCGTTTTTATTATTATTTGTTTTACCGGAATTCAGGAACAAAGCGATTTTCTTTATCGCCCTAACTATAATCCAAGTGGGTTTGTCGGCATATTACGTGTTCATAAAATACAATTATACCATCCCGTTTAATTTTACGTTTGCCTCCGCTAATTGGTTTGATTTGTTTTGGAACTATTATGTATTAACTCATTTACGCTATGTTGGTTTATTGGCGGGTGTAGCTATAGCATACCTCCACACCTATCATTCTGAAGAAATAAAAAAAGCATTTTCAAGAAACATCCTGCTTCAAAACGGGTTGATCATATTATCAATTATTGTACTCCTGTTTATTTCGTTTACCCCCCTGGGCGAGGTTACGGTATTAAAGAGCTCTGTTTTTTATCATTTACCACGGGCCGCCGGCCAATGGTACGAAGTATTGCACAGGCCGGTATTTAGTTATTTAACCGCCTTTTTAATTTTAGCCTGTCTTTATGCTGATGCTATAGTGATCAAGCCGGTTAAATGGTTTTTATCGTTAAAACTTTTTTACCCCATTGCGCAGTTATCCTATTCGGCTTATTTATACCATGCAATGAACATGGTTTGGTTATTTCCAAAAACTGCTGCAATGCTAAAGGGGATATGGACTGATGAAAACGTGTTCATCCTGAATATTGTACTATCAATTGTAAACACTTTCGTTATGGCAACGCTGATGTATTACTTTATTGAGCAACCTTTTAATAAGATCAGGAACAAAGTATTCAGAAGTGATCCCCCTCACAAAAAAACTCTTTGATTTAGTGAGAATATGAAGTTCAAATAGAGGCAGTTTTAGGGGCTTCATTGTTAATTACATCCCCCACTTCGCCAACAGAGGCTTCATTAACCGCTATTGCAGGGTCCCGTTGCGCCACTTCATCAAAATAATCTTCATATCTGGCATGGTTGGTTTTCATAAACCTATCCCAAAAGTTAAAATACAAGCCATAATTACACTTTACAAACTTATGATGCATGTTATGGTAGGTAGGGGTAGTATGCCATTTAAAAATCTTATGGCTGGCAAATCCCTTTGGAAAAATTTCGTAACCCAGGTGGCCCATTACATTTAAAAATAATTGGTAAAACAGAAACATCGTTATTGCAGATGTATGGACAGGAACAGTAAATGCGATAAGTGGTACAATACCAACCTCTATAAGTGCCTCAACAGGATGAAAAGCAAAGGCCGAAAATGGGGTGGGGTTATGCGATAGATGATGTATTCTATGTACCGACCGTAAAATCGGTTTCCAATGCATAAAACGATGCGTCCAGTAAAAATAGGTGTCGTGCATAATAATCATCACTACTATGCTGGCAAAATACCAGGTATACCCATACTTATCAATAGGTTGATAAACCTGTGTCAGGCCTGCATAGCTTGCTAAAATTAACACTATAAATACTATAAAAAATATGATAAGTGAGAAAAAGGAATACTTTATATCGCGAGCGATGTGTTTATTTTGGGGATAATATTGTTGAATTTTTGAACGCCAGAATTTCTTTTTCTTCCATACATAAAAAAACAGATAGGGTGCCCCCGCAATTATTAAATAATCGAAGTAAAGGCTTATAAATAACGCTGTTAACTTTAATGTATTTGCCACTGAAAAAAAAATTTCGTGTTAAGTTATTACGGTAAAATTAAGGTTATTAATTAATTCGTATCGGTTGCGGCAAGAGATGGTTCGGCTTTGGTCGTTTCCCGTACAGTTGGGGCAAAAGGTTTTTTAACATTGTCGGTTTTGCCCGCTCGCCGTTGTTTGATAACACTTTCATAATATTCTTCATATTTTGCATGATTGGTTTTCATTACCCTATCCCAAAAATTAAAATACAAGCCGTAATTACACTTTGTAAACTTATGGTGCATATTATGGTGAGTGGGCGTATTATGCCATTTCCATATTTTATGCGTGGCAAACCCCTTGGGGAATATCTCATAACCAGTATGGCCAACAACATTTAACACTAACGTATAAACTGCAAATACAGCAAGGGCCGATACATGATAAGGAATGGTAAATACGATCAACGGAAAAATTCCGACCTCGATCAATGCTTCGACCGGATGAAAGCAATACGATGAGAATGGGGTGGGATTGATAGAACGATGGTGTACCTTGTGCACCATTTTAAAAACCGGTTTCCAATGCAAAAAGCGATGGGTCCAATAAAAGTACGCATCGTGTACCACGATCATTAAGATGATACTTAAAAAGTAATAAGGATAACCGTATTTATCAATAGGGTAATAGATCAGTGTTAGCTTAGCCTTACTTGCCCATACTATTTCCGATATCACCAACCCGAATATGATCACTGTAAAAAAAGAATATTTTATTTCATGAAATATATATTTGTTTTCGGGATAACGCTGCTGAATTTTCGCGTACCAGTATTTCTTTCGTTTCCATACATACAGAAACATAAAAATAGCGCTTGCCAGCAAAAAGAACCGGGCGCTCAGGAAAAATGAGACCACGGCCGCATCAATTATATTTGCTGTAGAAGAAAATATATGCATATTGGGGCAAAGATATTACTAAAAACCTCTTGCTAAACATTTTTTTGAGTGTTTTGTGTTGTTATTGCTCTTAAATGAAGCTCGTTAATTGCGGCCATCAACTACTAATCCTAAGCCTGGTTTATTATCCAACACATATTTTCCGTCTTTAAATTCAGGTGTTTTATAGGGGTTGTTAGTAGTTAAAAACGGCCCGTCAATATCTGCCCAATCGCACTGGGGGGCAAAGGCCGCCGCGGCCAGCGAGGCGCAACTGGTTTCACTCATGCAGCCTATCAATATCTTTAATCCAAGTTTCCTTGCCTTAACTATCATTTTTCGCGCCTCATACATCCCGGCAGATTTCATGAGTTTAACGTTTATGCCATGATATACGCCTTTGGCTTTTTCAACATCGGGCAAACGCTGCACTGCCTCATCGCCAATAATGGGGATAGGGCTATGTTCGGTTAGCCAGGCGTTGCTGTCAATGTCAGTTTTCAGCATGGGTTGTTCAATCAAAACAACCCCTTGCTCGTGCAGCCAGTATAACTTATCCAGGCTTTGTTTGCGGTCTGTCCATCCCTGGTTGGCATCCACATAAAGCGGTACAGAAGTTACCGAGCGAATGGTTTTTATCAGCTCTTTATCATCATCCCGGCCCAGTTTAATCTTTATTACCTTAAAACCTGCTGCTTCCTGTACTTTTTTAATGACCATTTCCGGCGTGTCTAGGCCAATTGTAAAACTCGTAACCGGCATCAGCGCCGGGTTACTGCCTGCTAATTGCCAGCAAGGTTTTTGCAATAGCTTTCCTTCCATGTCATGCAAGGCAATATCAATAGCTGCTTTAACTGCCGGGTTGCCGGGGGCTATACTATCCAGGTAATTAATTATCGCCGCGAAATCAAAAGGATATTTCAATTGTGTGATATCAACCTTGCTTAAAAAAGCAGCAGCGCTGACCGGGCTCTCGCCCATATAAGGCACCATAGAGGCCTCGCCATACCCGATATGGCCCTCATACTCCAACTGCACCAACATTAACGGGGTTGAGGCGCGCGAAAATTTAGCTATCGTAAACGGATGCCTGAGTTGCAGTTCAAAAGGTTGATAAGTCAGCTTCATGTTATAAAACCAAAGCTAAATTATTCTTTTTAAAATGATGGGCATATTGATAAGCAAATCGGTGATCGCATGGCGGCGATTACTCACCCGGTCTGCTCCGCCTTTAGGCGGATGGACCACCCTCTCTTCGCCTTTGGCGAAAAGAGGGTTCATAAAAGAAAAAATATTTCTCTTAAACAACCCTCTTTCCGGCTTGCCGGAGAGAGGGTCGACAAGCGTAGCGATGTCGGGGTGAGTAATCGCCGCCATGCGATCACCGATTTACAAAACGATGTCTTTCTTACCCCATCACATCACTATCTTTGCCCCCATGCTGCCAAAAATATATTCGCCTTTTGATGTCTCCAACTTTAGCAATAAAACCTGTTTCTTAACGGGCGAAACCCTAAATAGCGAAGACGAAAAAATACAGGTGTTCCCCCAACGGTTAATGAGCATGTACGACCTGGAGGATAAGCCATTCAAGATGCTGGATGAAAGCATCGCTACTTATAAAGACATGAAACTGCCCTGCTCTCCCTTGGTTAACGAGGTTTACCTGGAGCCTTTGGAGGCCGAAATTGCTGCCGCTTTTAACGGAGGCTATGAGGCGGTTAAAACCGTTGATGAACTAAAATTGTTTCAATGGGCGGGCAAGCTATTGTACGGAATAATTTTTAACGAGATACAATCGGGCATAAAACAGCAGCACGCGCAAGGCGAAGAATTCAATATCTCGAAAGCCATCATCCATAAAATCAGCAATTTGCACCTGATGCTGCAAAGCATTAATTTACCTATTGTATTTGAAGATTTTAAACCTTACAGCCTGTTTTTATTTAAGGTGAATAATAAGGAACAAGAATTTGGCTACCGCGACGAGATCAATACGCTCACGTTCGCATTGCGGATAAAGGATTTTGGCCTCCTCATCTGTTTCCAGGATAACGGCGCTAATCGGCACTATCATAAAGAAATACTGGAACAAATTGAAACCCAAACCCTGCACCCCATTCAGTTTGAAGAGTTCAGCGGGCGCGTATTTTATTCGGCCTACCTGTTTAACCGTTTGCCCGAGTATAATATTTTGCCAGTGGGTGATGAAGTATTCATCGAGGCTATGCCTTTGCGCGGTATGAGCAGCAAGCCCTTATTTGATCACTGGCAAAATAAAATTTACGGACAGGTACTGGAAAATTTCTGGAAAAACTGGGGGCTCCTATTGCTCGAGATCATTAAAAACCCCGAACAACCCATGAGTTTCCTGTTTAATGCCGGCGGTGAATTTATTAATGCAGATGCGATTGAATTGCCATTGTAATTTGCTGTACAAATATAGGCACTACTTTAGGGTTAAGAATTATTGTTATAAATACCCCGCACAACGCGCCGAACAGGTGGGCATCATGATTAATGTTATCTCTTGAATACCTGGAGGCGTAGTTGCAATAAACCATATATAGTATCCCGAATACTATAGCAGGCATGGGTATAGGCAGTATCATAATTGTCATGCCGGCCATGGGGAAATACAAAATAGAACTAAATATTACCGCGCTTATTGCCCCCGACGCGCCCAGGCTATTGTACCAAAAATCGTTTTTATGCTTTACAACAGATGGCAGATCACTTAAAATTAAACTTGTTATATATAAAACAGCAAATTGCCAATGGCCAATTGTTACTTCAAGATCAAAAGCAAAAAAATAAAATGAAAACATATTAAAAAACAGGTGCATCCAATCTTTATGTATCAGACCGCTTGTTATCAGTGTATACACATTACTACGGCGATATACGCTATATGGGTGCAGCATCATTTTGCCATATAGTTCTTCGTTTGAAAATGCCAGGAGCGTACAGCCAATAGTAATAGCAAATATGAAGGAGGCTACCGGGGCCAGGGTTAAATATTCCATTATTTCAGATCGAGTTTGGTTGGTGTTACTATCCGCCCAACAGGGTAGCGAAGATATGTTTTTTCGGAATAAGGCGAATTGCGGTAAACAAAATTCAACTGTGCCGACGCGCTGGCTGCCAACTTAGGGTCCTTTGCCTTTTCATCATCCAGTTTTTTTCGCAGTTCAGGGTCTTTATTTAAAAGGTCGGCGGCAACATCCTCAAACACATAAGCCGAATAACCCTCCTTCTGCCCCAAAACCGAATCGAAAAAGTTCCACGCAAAAAAAGAATCAACCCCTTGCGGTTCCAGTGTTTCAACAATATAGCGGTTAAGCGCCTGGTTGGTATAAACCACGTAATCGCCGGCGTAAAATTTAACGGCCATATCTGCTGGGTTAACCTGAACATCCGTATGCAGGTAATGGCCCTCATAGGGCCTGGGCGCAGTTTTATAATCGCCTATATAATACATTTGTAAATTCAGTGTGGTATCATGCGCTAACTGGGGCATAACAATATTATTCAGCTTATACAACTCAATAATTTTACCCCAGGCCTGGGGTATCACGTAGGCCAGCGGTTTATCGGCTGTAATAGTGGGTTTATAGGTATTATAGTTTTTAATTATTTTGGTGTATGGCTTGCTTCTATCGTAATACAAACGCGGCAGACCGCTCACCCCGCTTGTTTTATAACCCGACGCATACCCTTTAAAAGTTATGGTATCGGCCTTTGTACGGTCAAGTTCCCAGTTAAGTGCAAATGTTTTTTGCCGGCTTACCTGCTCATCGGCCTCTTGCTTTAACCTGCCTATTAATTTGGCGTCGCGCTCATTAATATCTACCAGGTTTTGCATAAAATCATAAGTGGCATACACCCTTTTATCAAAAGGCTTTAACATATGTGTTTCTGTTATGTAACTAATAATGTTGTGCTGCGCGGCATAGCCGGTGGCGTAGCGGGGTGTTTCCAAATAACCCACAATACCTGCATCGGGATCGTCGCCGCGCATACCCTCCACATAAGGTATCATTTCATAGCCATTCAATTTCATCCGCCGGTACAATTCGGGCGATAATGTTTTTGAAGTATATTCTGCCAGTATCGGGTTTTGTTTATCTTTTTGCGTTTCTATCAGCGTCATTACATATTGGTAATCGGCCCCGTCGCTGGTATGATTATCTAAAAATATTTCAGGTTTCCAGGTGTTTATTATTTGCTCTAAAGCATAGGTAGTCCGGCTGTCGGCTTTAATAAAGTCGCGGTTCAGGTCTAAGTTACGATAGTTGCCTCTGAAACCATAACTTGTTGGCCCGTTTTGATTAACCCGGCTAAGGCCACGGTTTAAACAGCCATCGATGTTATAAACAGCCACTATACAGATCACCACATCTTTTGGCAGCGTGTGCTTTTTAAGCAAATCGCGGGCAAACAGCATACTGGCATCAATACCTTCCGGCTCGCCGGGATGAATACCATTATTGATAAGCAGCACCCGTTTGTTTTGCTTTTTAATAATTGCCGGATCAAAAACCCGAGTCCGCGATAAAACGACCAGTGTTAAAGGCAGGCCAACATCGGTAGTGCCGTAATTAAATAGCTTCATTTGCGGGTTTACGCGGGCCAGTTTTTTGTAATACGCAATTATTTCAGCATAGGTAGCCGTGTAATTTTTATCCTTGCTTAACTCAAAGGGAGTTAGTTGTGCCTTTGCGGTGGTAAAAGCAATACAGGTTAACAAGGCAAAAAAAACAGCTTTCATAAAATTGACTTTAGCAAATATAATTATGCCCTTTTAATATCAAAGGCTATTTAATGATTGCCATCAGCAATTTCGGCCTGTATTTTTTTAGGGAGGCCATTAACCACCATATTATAGGAATGATCAACCATTTCAAGCAGTTGCTTGCGGGTTAGGGTGCCGTTCATAAAAACCGTGTTCCACATCTTTTTATTCATGTGGTATCCTGGTTGTACCTCAGTGTGGCGCTCACGCAATTCAACGGCGAGTTCGGGTTCGCATTTAACATTAAAGCGGTCGCCTTCCTGGAAGCTGGTGATCAGGAAAATTTTGCCTGCCACCTTAAACACCAACGTATCTTCACCGAAGGGGAACCCTTCGGTAACGGCCGGTTTTAGCAGGCAATGATCGCGTAATTCCTCTATGTTCACTTATAATTTATTTATGCATGCTAATTTATGATATCTAAATTATCTTTACCCAACTATATTTTGCCAATATATGAACTTTAACCCGGCCATAGCTTTTACCGTTACCGACCGTTTTTTGCGTTATGTAAAGATTGATACACAATCTGATCCGAATTCAGAAACATATCCGTCAACCGAAAAGCAAAAAAACCTGGGCAGGCTACTGGTTGATGAATTGCAGGAGATGGGCGTAACAGATGCCCATCTTGACGAATATGGCTGTATTTATGCAACCATACCTGCTAATACCGGCAAGCAGGGCATACCCGTAATTTGTTTCTGTTCGCACATGGATACCTCGCCCGATTGCAGCGGGTTTGGGGTAAAGCCCCTCATTCATAAAAATTATGGCGGAGAGGATATAACGTTGCCGGACGACCCATCGCAGGTAATACGCATGAGCGATCATCCTGATCTGAAAAACCAGTTAGGCAACGACATTATAACAGCCAGCGGCACAACCTTACTGGGCGCCGACAACAAAGCAGGCGTAGCCGAAATTATGGATGCCTGTTACCAGCTAATGAACCGTCCGGAAATTAAGCATGGTGCTATACGAATATTATTTACTCCCGATGAAGAAATTGGGCGCGGTGTTGATAAGGTGGATATAAAAAAATTAGACGCGTACGCGGGTTATACCATTGATGGTGAAAGCGCGGGGAATATGGAAAACGAAACATTTTCGGCCGATGGTGCAAAACTCATTATACATGGCGTAAGCGCCCACCCGGGTTTTGCAAAAGGCAAGATGGAAAGCGCCATAAAAATTGCAGCAGAAATACTTGCACGGCTGCCATTTGAGCTTTCTCCCGAAGGAACCGAAAACAAACAGGGTTTTGTACACCCCGTTGGTATGGAAGGGCATGCAGAGCAAGCCACCGTAGATTTTATTATCCGCGATTTTGACGAGGCTAAATTGGAGGCCCATGCGGATGCTATCCGCAAAATAGCTGATGAGGTATTGAAGAATTTCCCCAACTCAGGTTATGAGCTGCAAATTAAACCGCAGTACCGTAATATGAAAGCAATGCTGGATAAACACCCGCAAATTGTGGAGTATGGCATGGAAGCTATCAGGCGTGCCGGTTTAGAAGCCAGGTTATGCAGCATACGCGGCGGTACCGATGGCTCCCGGCTATCGTTTATGGGCTTGCCCTGCCCCAATATTTTTGCCGGCGAGCATGCTTTTCATGGTAAACAGGAATGGGTATCGGTTCAGGATATGCAAAAGGCTGTGGAAACCATTTTGCATTTATGTATGATATGGGAGGAGAAGGGGAGGTAAAAGGTTAAAGGTTGCTGTTATTATTTAAGGTTATTGCATTTATTGGCGTTGTAGCCGTTTAGCCGTTATTTATGAAAAACAATTTTTAACCGAACTGTCTTTGATTGCGAAGCCCCGATCCATTTAGGGCCGTTTTTTATTATTTGTATCGCTTTATCAAGCATGGCTCTATTGCTGTTGGTTATCTGTATAGCATGTATCTTTCCGTCAGGCGCAATATTAACATCCGCTGCAATTTCGCCTGTTGTCTCGTTGGGCATTACCGCTTCATGGTCAAGATAAGCCCGGTATTGTTTCCAGCCAATTACGGGTATTGGTTTCGTAGCAGTGTGTTTTACTCCCGTTTTTACTGCCTGGTCGCCATAATCATCCACTATCTGCACTTTTTCAAGAATATCGGCAGGCAGGTTTTGAATGGACTGGGCTCTTTCGCCGCCGGCATAGTCTTTACCATTCATTCTTACTTTGGCTACCTCTGTACCTTGATGGGTTAAATTGCCACTACTACCTACAGTCAAGCCATCCATTTTTTTCAATAGCTCTTCAAGGCTATCCGTTTTTGTTACCGATGAAGCCGGGTTGCTACCGGTGATTGCGCCCTGGCCCCCTTTTACATCCTCTTTTTGCATAATACCACTCTTAACAGCCGACTTCGATAGCGCCTTGTTATCCGGAACCAACTCGATTTTTAAATTATCCTGGTTATCAATTTTAATTTGCTGCGGCTCGTAACCTTCTTTGTTTACTGCTATTGTCTCGTGCTTTGCCCGCATTATGGCTGCAAACGATCCGTCAACGTTTGTTTTTATACCCTGGTCCGTTCCATTAATAATGATGGGTACGCCCGGTAAAAGAACACCGTTTTTCTTATTTACTACTTTGCCGGTAATCGTATGCGGAACATTGGCATCTGCCACCCCGCCGGCTTTGCTTAACGCTATGGTATCGGTAAGTTTTTGAGCGCTGTTAGCACCTATGCGCACCTCCCTAAGCACATTATCCACGGTTTTGTTCTGCAATGTTTTATAATCGGCACTTTTATATTCGACTGTATCGGCCTTATATACACTTTCTTGCTGGGGTGGCGCTTGTTTGATCGCGGCCAATGCAGACGAGGCCCGCTCTTTAACCACCGGGGCATGGTATTTCGCTATTGCAGCCAGTTTGGCTGCCGGAATAACAGCGGCGACAGCCAACGATGGTTTCACCTCCTGCTTTTTAGCGGTAGTTGCACCCGGGGGTATATTTGCCACAACCAAACGCTTTGGCGTTTGACGGGTTAACCACCAGCCGCCAACACCCAGTGCAATTAATAAACAAGCAGCAGCGGGCCAATAGCTATAAATAGGGATAACGCGTCTTTTATCCTGCTGCACCCGTTGTTGTATAAGCCGGTCTATTGCATCGAGGTTGGGTTGATGGTTTTCATTACCTTTTTCCATCCCCTTTATCACGTCCATAAACAACTGATCGCTTTGCGCCTGCCGTTCCAACTCGTACATAGCACGGGCATCAAGCTCCCCGTTAAGGTACTTCCGTATTTGCGATATATTGGGTTTGTTAGCTCTCAATGTTCTTCTCCATGCAAATTTTTAAGTTGCGTTTGCCGTTCTGTATATAACTTTTAACCTCGTTTAAAGTAAAGCCGGTTAGTTCGGTTATTTCCTTATAGCACTTCTCATTCATAAAAAACAGATCGATGCTTTGTTTTTGCGCAGCGGGAAGTTTTTCCATGCACAACTC
>Ga0206932_1034_pt1 | contig 34364 bp, 54 predicted proteins | sample Alteio_BWOrgHeat_18_FD_153244 | JGI IMG/M metagenome (GOLD analysis project Ga0206932, IMG submission 153244) | Enriched cells from forest soil in Barre Woods Harvard Forest LTER site, Petersham, Massachusetts, United States -... | ecosystem: Environmental > Terrestrial > Soil > Temperate forest >...
TAGCTTAATCGCTATGTTTGTTTTTTATAGTTACTCCTCAGGCATCCAAGCCAGACTTGCGTTTAGTAAAGAATTTAGACATTGCAATGTCATCACGTTTGATGGTCGTGACTGGATTGTGATAGATTTTGACCGGACAGGTTTAATCGCACGCACAATTCATTGCAAGGGGGCAGAATCTTTGCTTAAGACTCTGCCAATTATCAAAGAAGTGACAGCAATTGTTACAGTCGATATTAAGGAGCGGTCAAAATACCGATGGTCGCCATGGTGGGTGAGATCGTGTAATGAGATTTGCCGCTACAGGGCTGGCATTGATTTGAGCTTTACGTTCAACCCTGCACACCTGTATTATAAATTGTTGAAGGATCGACGTAGAAGGAACTACAGGATTTTAGCGCATTGGAGGCGTGATCATGGGACTATTCGGGAATGATAGTGAAGATAATAGCGGTGGTGGATTTTTAGGCTTATTTGGAAATACGTCAGAATCAGAATCACCGTCAGAATCTGAGTCTATTGATGCGCAAATCAGAACAAACCAAGCAGAGCTCGAAGCTAAAAAACAAAGTCTTTATAAAACACGTCTCGATATTATCAAAGGTGAAGGCGCACAAAATTGGACGCCAAATACGAATAGTCCTATAGCAGCTAAGGCACCAAGAACAGTAGGGAGCGGCGGATCGCCATTTAGTGCTTTAACAAAATAAATAGTTCGATAACCAACCAAGGATGGTGGTATCACATGGAAGATTTACAAAAGTTATATCGTCGTTTTTGGGAAGCCCGTCAATATAAAGACAGATGGCTAGCACTTTACAAGGACTTATATTTTTATGTTATTCCTGATCGAGATGCTTTTAATGTCAAATTTAACTATCGGGATGACGGAAAGCCTGTCACACAGCAAATTTGGGACAACACGGCTATGCTGGCCGCTTATCAACGAGCTAACGATCTGCACGGACTCTTATTGCCTAAAGATCGGGTCTGGGGAAAGATGGTTCTCGACCCGCACTTATACTCTCAAGAGCTGATTGATAAAGCTCAAGTTACTATGGATGAAATCAATGACAGAATTTTCTATTATCTTAACGAGTCTAATCTCAGCCGTGTTGTTAGTTCAAGTAATTTGGATCTTGTGGGCGGTACTGGAGCCATCTGGGTTGAGTCTCAATCAGACGAGGTTCCTCTGTACTATCGCTCTATTCCTGCTGTTGCTCTCTATATTGAATATAGTACAGATGATGTTATAAATACATGCTGGTTCGCGCAAAAGATGACAGCACGATCAATCATCGAAACCTATCCGAACTATAGCGGAAAATTAAAAGCTACATTGATGGAAGAGCCAGATGAAATATTTACCGTTAACTTTGGTCAGATCAAATACAACGATGATAGTTTCTATATTTATGCCGTGATGGATGATGACCCAGAGAAATTATTGTTTGATCGAGAAAGTAACTACCAGCAAATTATCGTCTATCGAGATCGTGTAAGACCGGGTGAGGCAGAAGGTCGTGGAATTGGTACGGATATGTTGCCGACTATTAAAGACTTAAATTTAATGGTTTCCTATAGCCGCGCTAACATGGCATTCAAAGCTAACCCGCCTATGTTCTATGATGCAGGCAGTTATTTTAATCCTTATTCTGTAAGGCAATGGTCGGGGGCTATGATTGCACGAAATCCAAATGGACGTAATCCTTTGGAAGCATTGGAGATGCCAACACACCCCGACGTGCTAGAGCATATCCTGCATTTACAAGAAGCGATACAAAAAGGTTTTCAGGTTGATCCACTCGGTGAAATTCAGTCACCTGTGCGCAGTGCCACTGAAGTTTCGATCCGAGAGAATCGCGCTCAACGCACAAGTGCAACGGATATTAGCAGACTGATAAACGAACAGCCAAAACAAATTTACGATGTGGCTGCAAAAATTTTAAATGAGCGCGGATTGCTGATTAAGAAGCGCCAATCTATTCCAGGATTCTCAACAAAGAAATTACGATTCGATTATGTATCACCTTTGTATGACATACAGAATCAACAAGATTTAAATCACTTCATCACGAACATGCAGATCAAGCAGCAATTCTTTGGTCAAGGAGCAGCGCTTGCAACCGCCAATATTTTTGAGATCAATAAATTCTTAACCGATAAATTGAATCTGCAAAGAAAATTATTCTCAAGCGATGATGAGCTTAGGCAATTCTTAAAACAAATGATGCAATCAGGTGCGGCTCAACAACAGCCACAACCTAAACCTTCAACTGCGGCGGGAGCTGTAAAATTCCCTGAGCAACAACAGGTAACTATATAAGATGATAGATGAATTATTATCAATTCAAAAAATTACTCGGCAAGATTATTTAATCTTCTCAATCTTCGAGTGTACAGAGCATGGACGTGAGCTTTTAAACAAGATGTTACAAGATACCTATATGGAAGAACCCCACGCTATGGATAGCGGTGGTATCGAGCTTGCGTTTATTGATGGGCGGCGATCTTGGTTTAGGGATGTTCTAAGGTCGCTTAATTTTACAAAACAAAAACTTAAGGATGAAAATAATGACGGATCAAACCCAGAACCAAAACAATGGCGATCAGAATGATGTTAAGTTATATGCGGGAAAATTCAAAACAGTAGAAGAGTTGGAAGCTGGCTATAAAAACTCTCTCCCTACTTTTCAGGAAAACGAAACGCTTAAAAAACAATTAGACGATGTAACAAAAATCCCCGATACCTATATGAACCCCGCCGATGTTCAGATCGATACGAATCGTGTTGCTGATATTCAAGCACGCGCCAAAGAGACGGGCATGACTCAGGCGCAGTATGAAAAGTTTCTGCGTGGTGATAAGGCTCGCACTGAAAAACACCAACAAGCTTTTGATGCGGCTAAAAAGGAAGTTGGGGAGGAGACGATTAATATCCTACAGGACTATGTGAATAAAAATTATCCCAAAGAGATTGCCGATAATATGGTGCGCACCTTCATAGCTAATAAAGACGCAAGGCAAGCCGCTTTAAATCATCGTGATAAATTATTAAGCAATCAGATGCCGGGCATGAATAATGTAAGCGCTGGTGGTGGTTATACGGTAACACAGGAAGATGTGAACAAAGCTTATGCAGCCAAAGAGAATAGAAATTCTGATCCTCGTAATAGAGAGAAGGCGAGGCAGCATTATATGAATCTCATTGCGGCTCAGGCAGCACAGAAGTCGGCTTAGCGCGCTAAAGCGATGGTGCGGATGAGTGCCAAACACCAATTCGCACCATGTGTCGACCAAATCGACACATGGTCATGATATGTCGATTTTTTTCATTTTTTTCGACATGTCAAGTACGCAGCAGCTTGCTGCGTAATTATAACCTTCCCACTGTTCCCGCTTTTCCCGCTTTTCCCGCTTTTCCCGTTTCGGGAATAGTGGGAAAGATTAATATGTCAATGTACGTTTTTTTGAAAAAATCATACATATCCGCTCTATCCGCTCTATCCGCTATCATCCCCTATCATCCGCTCATCCTACAGCGGATAGAGGCGGAAAGTGGGAATAGCATGAAGGTTGACGAGCCAGTTAAATACCTTGTATGATTAATTATCTTAATAAAAGCCCGCTCCCTGCGATAACCTTAAGTTAAGATCACGGATAATGTCAGCCGGTCTCCGACCATAACCTGATAGTTAATCAACGATGTTCCACATAGAACAATGTGGGGCTTTTTTGAACACTATCAGGAGATGTCAGGATGACTAACCAGATTAATTTGAATACAGCGTCACAGCTATTTGACACTGAAGTAACCATAAAGTTTCAAAATCACCAGTTCTTAATGAATACCATTGAGGAACGTCACGGTACGACCGGCGACGCGACCAACGTACCTGTTTCCGATATCATCGAAATGGAGCAACAGACTTTTGCACCAGTTGATATCCCAGTAACCCCAGTCAACCCAACTAACGTAATGATCGTGCCTTTCAACTATGCGTTGAAAACGGTTATTGGTGGTGGTGAGAAGACATTATTTGCCTATGACAAAATTGTAGACCATGCGAAACTGCACGCGAAAGCGGCTGGTCGTATGTGTGACTATATCAAGATCAATTCGTTATTTACCTATTCTGGATTTAGCAGCTTGTTTACAGTGGCCGCAACAGTCGGTGTCAATACAGGTATGAACGAAGGAAAACTGGCGGCAGCCCTTTCCTATCTTGAAGATCAAGGCGTTGATGTGATGAATCATGCTTGCTCATTGTGGCTGGCAGCGATTACCAAAGCATCTATGTTAAACGATGATCGAGTTGTTAGCTTGTTCTACAACGACCGTCGTCCTTTGGTAGACAACCAATTAGTTTCCTATTTAGGCGTAGATATTCGCACATTAGGTAGCAATGGTATTAACACCATACCTTTTACAACCAGTGGCAGTACAAATACGTATCTGACACCGCTTGTTAATAAAGAAGCGATGGTTCAAATCTTTAACCGTGATGTATCAACATCAATCACATGGGTACCGCAAAATGACAGATGGGAATTACTGACCGTAATGACCTCTGGCGCTCAGGTCATCCAAGCGAATGGTATTGCGCTTCTCACTGTTAACAACCCATTCGTTGCGAATTAATCACGGAGGATTAATACATGAGTAATTTTTCAACATTAGCGTTAATTGACGGCACCTTGAATGGTACAGCACCTTGCCGATTTTTAGGTGCAACACCTGATTCATTTGCCACAATGACAGCAGCAGGATACTTAAATGACATTGCCAAGAAAATTAAGACCAATGACATTTTTGATGTGAACTATCTTGATGCAAGCACTTTTCCTTTAAACGTAGGGGAATCGGCTTTATTTGCATCATTTTCAGTTCAATATGATCCTACTTTAAACAACTGGAATTTAGTACCCAGATCGGCAGTCGTACCTAACATCAGCGCTTATGGTGTTGAGTCATCTACTTCCGTCGGTTCTAGCGCATCAGCCACATTCACCATTAACGATTCAAGCATTACACCTAACAGTGTGGTCTTAGCTCGTTTTCAATTGAGTGTGACATCCGCAAGAATAGAAAAGGTTGTACCGGGTAATGGCACTTTAGCAATTACTGCATCGGCTGCACCGGGCGCATACACACTTGAGTATATTTCTATTCTGCCATCTATTGCATTGCAGAATGCAGGCGTCGTTGCTGCTAAAGCATCCGTAACAGGGGCAAGTGCGACAGTCGTTATTTCTAATCCGTTAATCACAGCATCCAGTATTGTGAACGTAAATTGCGTAAGTCAAACAAACGCATCTTATGTCCTCACCGCAACGGCAACGGCTGGTACATTAACGATTGTGTTTAATACGGCACCGGGCGTCTCAGTCATTGCCTATAGCTCTGTCACTGCATCCAGTGCGTTAACTACATTGGGTTTATATGGCGCGTCCTATGCCAATGCGGGCGGTTCTGCAACAATTTCTATTACAGATGCGACCATTACCGCATCCAGTGTAGTGATTGCTGATCTTTCCTCAGAAGCCAATACTGCATCTATTTACAAGGTCACACCTTCGGCTGGCACATTGACCATCTTGGCCAGTGCTGATCCCGGTGTATCCGTTGTAAATTACATTGCAACACCTTCGGCTGAACAAGGAAGCGCATATCTACCTTTAGCGGGCGGACAGATGACGGGTGAAATATCCTTAGTCAAAGGCACTGCAACATTCTCAACGAATGCTGCAACCTTAAATGTTCAAGCCGGCGTGGTTACAACTGCATCCTTATCAACTGCAAGCGGTGCATCAGCAACAGCACAAGTATTGACTAACTCATACGTCAATGCCAACTCTGTATGCGTATGCTCTCTCGCAGGCGGAACGAATACAACGCTTGGCGTATCAGTAAGCGCGGTCTGTACAGCAGGTACCATCACCTTCTCAATCTTCAACAATGGTATTGCAGCAGCAGCGTTAAACGGTACGGTCGCAATTGCATTCGTCGTCCTTTAATAAGTTTTGGGGGGAAGTCATGTCTCCCCCCCCTTTTTTTTTTAAGGGGTAATGATGACCGACTTATTAGACCTGACAAATCGTGCATTATCTGAATTAGGGCAATTACCTATCCAAGCCTTAGGTCAGACGCCTTATAGCGTTATTGTTCAGAATAAAATTATCGAATTGGCACCCGAAGTTCTGCTGGATTATAACTGGAACTTTGCGGTTGTCTATGTTGCAAACTATTCGCCGGAAACGACTAATTATAGTCCAGATTATGTCTATTCCTATCAGCTTCCGGGTGATTATGGAAAGTTTTTCAGATGGGCAACCACGGGTGCGCAATGGCCAATCTATGCCATTATTGATGGCATGTTGCTCGCTAATACACTGCCTGTTCAATATTATTACATAGCCAATGATATTCCCTTTCAATATTGGCCGCCTTTAGTCGCAAGAGCGTTAGTTCTATATGCTGCGGCAAAATCTGCACCGACCATTACCAATAATATTAAGTTGTCTGAATATCTTTACAAGGAATATGAATTGGCGCGTGTTAAAGCAATTTTGGAGAACGACATGGAGAGATCGGTTCAAAGTACGCCTTACAATGATTTTCAGCGTATCACTTTTGTTTAAAATTTATACATGCAATAAGAATATTTTACTCGCAATATAAACAATAGCAGCAGAATTTAATCCAAGCATCCAAGTAAAAAGATTAAATCTGCCATCAATTTTTATAAATGATTCATTCATTTCATTTCTTAAAGCAGTGATATCATCTTTTAGTTCATTTCGTAACGTTTTGATATCATCTTTAGTGGATAATTTATCAACAATTAAGGATGATAAAATCTGAGATTGCAGTTCTGCTTGTACTTCAGCTTGTTTTTCACTAAAGCCTACTGCTTGTAATTTTTTAACATAATCATGCGTATCAAATGCCGGTAATGCCATATATTTTGTCTTTATAGTTAGAGTATCGAAATAAGAGGGAAATGCTATACTAGACGGATATTTAATGCAAGGACGCATTATGACTGAAAAGATGACCCGTTTAACGACCTTCTCCACGGGCGAAGTAGATATTACCACATGGAAACGTACAGACGTTGACGTCTATTTATCGGCGGCGCAATCATTACAGAACATGGAAATAGGTACGACGGGTCTTGCAAAGAAACGTCAAGGCACATCCTTGTTGCTGAATGCGACAGGCTATGCACAATTTAATTCAAGGATGTATGATTTTGTAGATCAATTTGGAACCCATTATCTTTTGATGTCTGCTACAGGGTATTTTTATGTATTCCTTGCGCCAACCGATGAAAATCAAGTTATTACCTACACAGGCGCAAATGTTGTCACAGGTTATGGAACAAATGTTGTTGTAAACGCAAATAATTTATTGTTTGTTCAAGCCATTCCAACGCCTTATTTAAGTGGTGATTTAGACAGTATTGATTACACACTAGATAATGATGTGTTTATTATTACACATCCGAATTACCCTCCGGCACGGATTTATATCAGTCATTATAATGGTGCAAGTCCTCCTACATTTGCATACATGGTTTTAAATATTTACCCCTTACCTTCCTATGATTTTAATCAGATTAACTACAATAATTTTACGGTGGCGCTCAGTGTTACTAATAATATTCTTACTTTTCAGTTTACTGGCCTTGGCAGCGATCCAGGGTTCAACTCTGCTTGGATTGGAGGGCAAATTATTGGAGGAGGTGCTACTGACATTGATCCTGTTGGCTATGCTATCATTACTAACGTATCATATTCTGGTGGCACTACCACCTTTACTGCAACCGTACAGATAGCATTTCAAACAACAGGCTATTCAACGATTGGATCGCAATATTCTGTGAGGCAGCCTGTTTGGAGTGCAGCGCTTGGCTATCCTGCTAAAACTGTTTTCTATCAAAGCCGTCTATGGTTTGCTAATACGCCGCAATTAAGTAATGGAGTATTTGGCTCAAAGATTAATAATCCTGTGAATTTTGACGTTGGCACGGGAAGCGATACAGATGCCATTGTCTATATCATTGGTCAGACAAATTCCGGTGCGATTAATTGGTTGAATGGTGGCAAGCAGTTAGAGATTTATTGTCAGAATCTTGAATTTGCATGTCCTCAAAATGAAAATGTCGCTTTAACACCCACCACATTTGCAGTAAGACAGCAATCCGCTTATGGATCATCACCCTCATTAAAGCCCTTAACTTATATCAATGATTCCTATTACGCGTCAAAAACAGGAAAAGCATTAATCAATTTCCATTTTAATGGTATAGGATTAAGTTATATTTCAAGCAATATCAGTGCCGCATCGACGCATTTAGTAAAAAATCCCTCAAACAGAGCATTGATGCGTGGATCTGATACGTCGCAGGATAATTTTATTTATTACCTTAATCCCGATGATGATACGATCACGGCCTTTCAATTTGCAGCCGAATATAAATTGGCAGCATTAACGCCGATCAACTTCAATCAAGGTGTACAATTGATCGACATTACCTCAATTGATAATTCTATTTACATTTTAAAATATTATCCATTGAGTAATCAATTTACGGTTGAACAATTTGATGACAGTATTAGAGTAGATGCTGCATTTGATGCCCCGATGCAATCCTCTGGGCTTGTGACTGGCTTATCCTCGTTGAATGGCTATACCGTGCAAGTAGTGTATATAAATCAAGATTTTGGACAATATTTAGTTATCGGTGGCCAGATTACCGTCAATAATCCTCAGATGATTGCAGATACCGTTTTGATTGGCATTTTGTATGATAATGAGGTGGTGCCAATGTACCCCTTCTCAGGCGCCGCCGAATCACCCTTTAAAAAGAAATTAAGCCGACTTTATGTAGATTATTACAACTCGCTCAATTTTTCGGTTAATGGTACGCTGGTGCCATATCAATATTATTCGCAAATACAGGCTGGATTGCCTTTAATGCCACAAACGGGTACCGCTATTATTACGCCTATTACGGGATGGAATAGGTTTGATGATGATGGAACACCGATTATTTCTATCAAGCAATCATCGCCTTTTGATTTACAAATTTTAAGCATTGGATATCAGATCGAATCTGAGGTCATATAATAGGGAGAGAAAGCCATGGGATTGGAGACCGCAGCATTAGTATTGGGTGGCGTCATCGTCGGTGCCGAAGTTTTTAAAGGTGAGGAGCAAACTAAAGCGGCCAATGCTGAGGAACATGCACTTGATCTTCAAGCCAAGGAAACTGAATTACAAACCCAGCAAAAAACATTACAGAATTATTCCGTGATGGAAAAAGTGATTGCAGCGCAAACGGCGCACATGACAACTACAGGTGCGGCTTTTTCCTCTCCTAGCTATAACGCTATTCAAAGAAATACCTTAAATATTGGTGCCAAGCAAGAGCGTAATACCGAAATTGAGGGAGGTCTTGAAGAAGAAAATATCAATATTGAAAAAGAAAATGTGCAGAATAAATTATATGCTGAATTATTTGGTGACGTAGCCGATACGGCTAGTAAAGCATTTTCAGTATATTCCGAAGCGCCAAGGAAGGTATAAAATATGGCTGAGATACCCACATTAAATGATGAATCACCCGTTCTTAATACTGTCAAAATTAATAGTACAGCAGAAGGTTATGAAGCTTTTGCAAAAACGCTAGGACAGCTCGCATCGACTGCAACTGATACTGCAACCGAGATTGAAAAAGATGAATCGAATACCATGTATATTAATTCGGTTGCTAATGTTGAACAGTTAAAAACAACGGCCAGAATGCGGATGTTAGAGCATCCCGATCAAGCACCTAAGATTGCAGAACAAAATGATGACGCTTTGGATATTATTAAAAAGAATGCTTTTGTTAATAATAAAGACCGATCCAGATTAAATGCGTATATCAGTGGTGCAAGTGATGATGTTGCCTTGGAAGCCACAAAAACAGAAGTGGAGCAAAGACAATTAGAGGCTGCAACTACCCATTATACGAATTGGCCTGATCAATTGAAAGCCTATGCAGCAGCGAATATTAACGATCATACTAAAGCCGAACAGTTAAAAGAATCAATGATTTCATCATTGCGTGGCCTTGTCATGGCACGTGTTATTACACCGTATCAGATGGCCAGTGGTTTAAAAGACATGGATGCAGCAGTCAGTGTTGCTCAAGATCATTATGCCGTTTATGGGAACCCAGATGCGACCGCTAAAGATTATCATACCGTTGCTGCAAGTCCTTTTAATGAGGGAAAAGATAAAACGACAGCCCCTATTAATGAATCAACGCAATGGTTAATTGACTCTCATAATAATGATTTATCATTCCAAGGTGTACGATCAGATATTTATAATCATAGATTTCCTAACCCAATGGCCTTTGATAAATTAGAGCCTGCTCAAAGACAACAGGCTATCCAAGAGATCCATGGGATGCAAAGTGCTGATGGCTTGATTAATTCAGGCGAACCATTTCCCGTATTAGAGCATATTTATAATTCATTAGATAATAAAAGTGATGTATTAAGTTATCATGATCATGCCTTAAAAGTAGGGCTTGGTAATTATATCAATCAATTAAAAAATGGGAATTATTTAGATGTAATGGCACAGACGCCTAAAGGCGATGCTATTATGAAAAAGTTTGTGATGCAAAATGCGGCTATAAAAAATACTATGGTTTATTCTCCTGCTGGACGAGACCAAGCATATTTGCAAAATAAAAATGATCTTGTGAATAATTCCATTTCATTAGGTCATGGAACGCATACGCCTGAACAATATATTCAACCTATTCCGCAAACAGATGTGGCTATCGCTGAAAATTCGTTTATTAAAGGAAATGACCCAAAAAATGCGCTCGCTATTTTAGGCCAATATACGCCTCAAAATAAAGCATATGTCGCAAATGCTATGAGAAATCCAGACCATAAGTTAATCATGCAAGCTTTAGCTTTTGCACCATCTAAGATTAAGCCACAAGATCAATTAGATTTTATTGCAGCCAATCAAACGGGAGAGACGAAAGAGGGTACGCCGAATGAAAAAGGTCGAGTCTATGATAAGCTTGCCGATGATAAACGTGCGCATGATGCGGTCGTAAACATCGCCTCTAAATTAGATACGCAAATGCGATACCTTGATCAAACCTATGGAACAGAAGCCGCTAAACCGCTTCAAGATTCGATGATTAGAACTTCACTTAATTATGTGAAATACCAAGCTCAAAAAGACAATAAATTATTACAGTCTGGAAGCTGGTCACCCTATATTGATAATGCAACTCAAATTTATTCACAATCATTCGCACCCATGACAGGTCTTAATTATTCTATCAATCGTCAACAGTTACCATTGCCCATGAGCAAAGCACAGCTTGATGTGGTGGCATATTATGTTACAAATGAGGGATATAAGAAAATTAAAAGTGGTCGTTCTGATACTGAATATTTATCAGCAACAGATCGTAATCCTTTAAGAATGGTTTTGTCAGCAACAAATCAATTTCAAGCGATTGATGGGAGTGGTCAAATCGTATTTAGTACACCGATCACAGAAAAATTAGTACCCTATGCTCAAAAAATTTATTTAGAGGCTATTAAAAAATCTAATCAGCTCATTATAGAAAAATCAAGAGAAAGAGAGGAGGCTTATGCTACCTCGCTATACTAATGAATTTTCACAATCAGAATATTATGCCGATTCGCTTTTAACCAAGCCCGGTTATTTTCATTCAGCCTTTGATAATCTTGCGGCAAGTTTTGCAACTCCTACGGCTGCGGTTGCATTATTAAACAAGCAATATGCGCAATCACCTGAGGGTCAATCACTTTCAAGTACGCTTGCGGCTGTTGAGCTTGAGAATGAAACACCGGGTCTTGGATGGCCTCAGAAAACGACTAATTATATTGCAAGCGTGTTAGGGTATGGGCTTAATCCTATGACCTATTTATTAGGTGGAGTGGGTGGTTTGGCTGCGCGTGGCGTGACAGGCGTTGCTGGAAAAATTGCACCTGATGCAGCATCTATTTTTATGCGTAAGCCTATCAAGGATATGCTTGCTCAACCTATTTCAAAATATGTACCCTCCATGGTAGGTAAAGAAGGGGCTCAGGAGCCGCTTTCAGCTAGTTTAATTGCTGACAAATCATTGCACGCATTCGGAACTTTTGCAGGCTTTAGTGTGCCACAGGCTGTTATTGATAATTATGAGCAAGATACTAGCCATATTCGATGGGGCGGTGTTGCACGAGAAGCGGGTGAAATGGGTGCGTTTGGCATTGCTATTGGGTCAATTCCGTTTACATGGGGTGTTTTACGTGGAAAGCTTAACCGTGGATTAGGAAAAGAGCAAACTGATGATATAAATCCTTCATCCGTATCAGAAGGTATTAATAAAGGTATTATCACAACAGATGAAGCAGCATGGTATGAGGATCTTAAAACATTAGAAAAAGATCCCGAGAATAAAGAACTCTATGAGAAGGTAGAAAAAAAGGGAACAGAAATAATCAATAAAAATGGTCATACAGCTAGTACCGTAAATAATGAAGCTCTTTTTGAGATGCTAACGCCTGAAAATATGAAAAATCTTCAAGGTGTCATTGCGGATCAGCTTACGGGCGATGTACCAGAGCGCTATAAGACTGCATTGAGTGACTTTGTTGTTCATAACCGCTTAGATGAAATTAGACAAAATCCAAAAGACTTAGATGGTGTTCGGGGCTATGTAGATTTTGTTAGTAAAAAATTAGAGGCTATGCCATCTAAGATCGCGGAAGCTGATAAGATTCTGGATGATCATTTATTGAAAGGCGTCAATGAAAGTATGCCTTTATCTCAGAAAGAATTATTTAGGAAATTAAAAGGTTCTGATCTTGCAACACATAGTAAACATTTACCTTTAACCATACCTGAAAATGTAATAGCCCATCTTAAACAATTAGATGAGATTAAGCGTATAGAGCGATTGAATAAAAACATTTTTAAGGATTATGAAAAAACAGGTAATCAGAAAAATATTGATCGAATGAAAGAAAATGAAGTAAAGATTAAAGAACTTAGTGAGACTATACCTCCTTTACTGTCTGCCAAAGAAGAGCTACAGCAGTTGAGACAAACTTTGCTCGGCGAGAAGGGTCTTTCTCCCAATTGGGAACGCTCGCCTGCATATCATCGAGTTCTTGATTTATCCAATGTGTTACATAACGCTCGAACTCTTCTGAACAGAGTTCATTTGGGGCATGAGTATAATCGTCAAACCGCATTCAGAGACCTTGCAAGCCATATATTAAAGATTGCTGATTCTAGCTTAGGTCGATTAGCAAAGCCAGATGATGTGATCAATTATTTAAAAAGCCGAATCGAAGGTAAGCTACAAAAAATAGAACCGATTAGTGAGACTGAAAAGATTCTTGATGAACAGCAAAAAATACCGGCTGATCCCGATGCTATTTTACATGAACAAGATTTGCAAATAAAAGATACAAAAGCAGAGGAAGCAAAAGAAGAATTTGTAAGCTCAACCGATAAATTCAAAGAATTTAAACAATCGGAAGGTATCTTTAAAAACTTTATTTCATGTGTCATAGGGGGCATCAGTGGCCAAGGTAAGTAAGGAATGTATTGACGAAGCATTGGCGGCGCTACGTAATTTCAGCCGAGATGAGCTTGAGCAGTATGCAAAAGATGTTTTTAGACGCGCTAAAAGTTTTAATGATTTAAAAAATGCTCGTGCCTATGATCGCGCCATGAAAGAAATCAATGACGAGCATGCTAAGTCTTATTTTGAAGATGCTACGATTAAAGCCAATAATGTAATGAAGTATGAAAAAAACGCAGGGGCAATTAAATCGGGTAATAAAAATTTTAGACAGTTATTAGCTGCGGAGGGTAAAAATTTATCTGATAATGTCTCAGCAGCACAGAAGGCTGAATTTGAAAAGATTGTACGTCAAGTCTTAGGTGATCTTATGCCAGAGGAGGTTGAGCATTGGACGTCTGGTCAATTTGACGAAAACATTACAGATATACATGATGGCAAAACTATAGATGATCCTATCAGTAAAAAGATTGCAGAAAAACTGAAAGATTATTTTATTTTTCGAAATGCACGATTGGTTTTATCCAATGCCATGAAATTTGATGAGATCAACGAAGATCGTTTATTTAGAGCAATTCATGATCAAACCAAAATTATTACGGCTGCAAAAAATTTAAAGAAACTTGCAACCGAACCTGTTACAAAAAAATATACTGCGGAAGGCCATAGAAATGCTTGGCGCAATTTTATTAAAAAATTCATCAATATGGATGAGACTTTTAAACATACAGATGCAATGGATTTAGAGGGCAATCTGGATGAAGGTCGCGCTGATGAAATACTAAATCGAGTCTTTAATAATATTACGATAGGCAAATCCAATATCTTTACGCGCTCACAGGTCGCTAATGATCGAGAGGCAGTACAAAGAAAATCACGGATGTTTTTTAAGTGGGAAGGGATGAGGGCGCAATATGAATATAACAAGACGTTTGGTCGTGGTAACTTGTTTAATATGTTTATGTCTGATGCTAAAGCAACAGCCAACAAAGTGGGTGCCGCGCAGATGTGGGGCGACAACCCATATTCGATGTTTAATGACTTAAGGGCTGTACAGCAAGAGATTAAACCAAAGGGCGCTTTATGGTGGGATTATACGGAAGCCTATTTTAAGGATGTCATGGGTCAGGACAAAGCGAGCATTGCGCCTAAGTTTAGTAATTTCTTTGCTAATCTTCGTATGATATCAACCATGGCACGCCTTCCCTTTATTGCAATTGATAGTATTTCAGATATTGGTTATATCGCATCTTTTGCGCAGCGTATGGGTATTAGCTATTCACGTGCGTGGCTTAATCAAATTACCCATATCTTTGATACATTTCCAAATGAGGAGCGCAGACGGATAGCCAAATTAATGAAAACTCAAGTAGATTCCCATTTAGGCTATATGGGTCGTTGGTCTGATAATAATAGCGCCAGTGATTTAATTGCAAAAATTTCTACCAAATTTTTTAAACTCAATAGATTAGAATCTTTTGATCGCGGTAATAGAATTGGCATTATGCACCTTATGGCAAAGCATATTGCTGAAAACTCCGACAAAAAAATGGCTGATCTTAATCCACAATTACAAAGATGGATTGGTAAATTTCTGGATGATAAAGAATGGGATTTACTGAGAAAGAAAAATAAATTAGGTCTATTTACCACAGATAATGTGGATGATTTAACAAATGATGAAATAAAAGAACACTATGCAACCACATCTAAAGAAATTCCTTTAAGTGAAGTCAAGGACGATCTCTATAGAAAAGTGCATTCTATGTTCACTATCGCCGGTGAAAATGCGGTGTTATCCCCTTCCGAATTTGAACGTGCCTTTTTATGGCACGGCACTAGAGCGGGAACGATACCTGGTGAATTTTGGAGAACGGTCACGCATTTTAAAATGTATGCACTAGCCTATATTGATCGAGCCTTGGTTAAAGGCTTTCAGGAATCGGATGGTGCCACACAAAAAATAAAATGGGCAGCTTCAATGCTCATGGGTACGATCCCATTATCTATTCTTTCAACCTATTTTCATAATTTATCGCAAGGCTTATCCATGCCAGATTGGGATCAAATGAATATCCCTGAGAGATCAAAATATTTACTCACTATCTTAGCGCCAAGTCTGGCTATCTTTGCAGGCGTTCTTGACCCTCGAAATCAGAACTCAAGCGGAGTATTTAGCTTGCTTGGATCGCCATCGACGAGCTTGATAGGAAATACAATGTTTGCACCGATTTCCTTATTCGAAGGCAATCCGAAACATGCTGGTAAACTATTGGCGAATGCTGCAAACTATATTTTTCCAATTCAAACATTGCCCGGTATATCGCCATTTATACGTGAGGCATTAGGAGACGAGGCACATTTAGAGCCGGGTCAAACACATTATTTTGGTCAATAGCAAATAGGGAAATTAGCCATGCCAACCATACCGCAGCAACAAACGATTGTGCAATACATTGCAAATTCATCGCAAACGCAATATACATTTGCTTTTTACGCATTCAATCAAGCCAATATCAATGTCTATTATCAGGCATCGAATGCAACGCCTATTCCTTCGGCTGATATTTTAACATTGGGATCGCAATATACGGTTACTTTTAACGCAGACCCAACCACCGGCGGCTATATCACCTTATTATTTACGCCAACATCGGGTTATTATTTAACAATTGTTTTAAATTTAATCCCTTCATTGAATACAAATTTTGCTAATGCGCAGAATTTTAATGGTGCCAATCTAGATGCAGCCCTTGATTATTTGTTTATGTTATGTCAACAGAATTTAAACTATGCTCAACAACGCAATCTTTCTTATGTTGTTAATACCTATTTGCCTAGTTATCAACCCTATACCCAATTGCCACCATTGCCGCAAAATTATTTTTGGGTAGGTAGTGGTAATGGAATAGTGGCAGCTCAAATTGCAACTATACCGAGCGCAAGTGTCTTACAATCCATGCTTGCTAATAATGCACCCGGTACCGATGGTGCATTATTAGTGGGATATTACAATGCTACAACAAGCACAGCAACGACGGTTGATGCGCAGCTTACAAGGCTCATTAGTATTGGAACAACCATTAGCTCCAATATAGATTCTGGCTCAGCCGTGTCATTAACATCTAATATGACTGGCACAATTACATCTATTTCGCTGTCAGCAGGACAATGGTTAGTATGGGGATTAGTAGGTAATATTGCCGGAAGCGGTACTATTTCAACTTCTTTTTTTGGCGCGATAAGTACAACGGCTGTATTTCCAACAGTTTCGCCAACGGGAGGTAGTGTTAGTGGTAGCACAAATAATCCAAGTAATGCAAACCAAGAATTAGTATTTGCACTCTCACCTATTATATTAACTTTGGTAAGTACAGCACCTATTTATTTATTAGCAAATTCTACTTTTAGTGTGTCGACTCAAAGTGCTTATGGTTATATTGCTGCGACTAAAATATCGGGTAGTTAATCAATAATGAAAAGTCGGTTATTAAAGGAAATTAAAGATATTGCGGATGAAATTGCTATTTTAAGTAGCAACATAGATGAATCTTATTATGACAAATATCATGATAAAGATTTTAATCTTTATTTAAAAATGAAGGTGGGTGAACTTTTAAAAATTCCAGTCATCCCCTTGCGGCCTTATCAGATTGATCTACAGCAAGTTTTATTTAGTGGAAGATCAAAGCGCATATTGGTTGAATGGCCTAGACGAGCTGGCAAGGAAGTAGTGACATGGAATATGTTAATCCATGCGGCTATCATTGATCCTGGTATGTATATCGTAACTTATCCGACGAACGTACGTGCTCGTAAAATTCTATGGCAAGGGGCAGCTCTCATTAATGGAGTGAGCACCCGATTTCTCGATATGATTCCAAAAAAATTATTAGCGCGAAAACCCAATGATGCTGAGATGACAATTGAGCTTGTGAACGGCTCAATGATCTGGATAGTCGGGTGTGACATTGATCCTGAAAAATTACGCGGTACCAATCCACGCGGGATGGTCTTATCAGAGCTTGCTTATTCTGATCCTCGAGTTCTCTATAGTATGTTGCCGGTCTTTAGACAAAATGGCGGCTGGCTATTAGGACAATCTACTTATGATGGCATGAACCATTTTTATTGGATGATTAAAAATAATATGAATGATCCGGCATGGTATTGTCGGGAAGAAAGTATTTTGACGTTAGTTGATGAACATGGAAAGCCCTATATTACTGAGGCGGATGTTAATGAAGATCGTCGAGCGGGGATGCCTGAATATCTTATTCAGCAAGAATATTACGGCAATGTTCAAGTTAATGAGGAAACAAAATATTTTGCTATCGCAATCAATCATATTTATCAATCAGAACGTATTATCTCAAACCTTTTTCTACCTAATAAAAATGTATATGCTTTTTTAGATATTGGCGTCAATGATTGTACGTCGGTGACATTAGCGCAGTTTGAGCGTAAAGCGGGGAAGATGTGGCCATGTGTCATAGGCTATATTGAAAATAATAATCGTGACCTTCGATTTTATGTGGATGAAGTAAGAAAATTTTGTGCCCGTATGAACTTACCTTTTCATTCCTACTATATCCCTCATGATGGGAAAAACCGATCTTTCAATGACGGATTAAAAACGACAATCGACTACTTAAGAGAGATGGGCGAAACTGGCTTTTTTGTTGAGCGGCCATCAAGCCATAAGGTTGCAATCGAGGGCATTCGTCAAAAGCTTTTTATGACTTCCTTCAATAAAGAAAATACACAGCGTCTAATTGATTGTTTATCAAACTATGAAAAAGAATATGATGATAAGTTAGCCAGATTTAAAGATACGCCCGTTCATGATTGGTCATCGCACGGGGTGAAAAGTTACCAGACATTAGTGCTTGCTTTAGAAGCGGATTTAATCTTAGAAACTTGTTATGATGTGATTTATGTACAATAACAACAGGACGTTGTTAGCTATAAACATGGAGGTTGTTAGCTATGATTACGTGGGGATTTGTAGTCAGTTATTCAGATTTAGTCACCGTGGGGTCGCCTTTTACAATCAATGGTCTTACCCTTACAGCAAGCTATATTTACGTCAGTGGTAATTCGGGCGATATTGTCTGGCTTAATGCGTTAGGCCAACCACAATATCTTGCTAATGCGCAATCAGGTCAGTTTTATCCTATAGGCGCATCACAAATCGTTACATCAGCCACGGTCAATGGAACTGTAAGAACAACAGGTGCCACTAATATGGTTTGGATGGCAAGTCCATCGGCTGTATCGTAAAGCAAGAGGGAGTTAGTTATGCACTTTTTAAAACATCTTGTAAATATAATGTTCCCGATTGTAAATTTTATTAATAGTGGAAGCGACGATGTGCCTATAGGTTATAGTCGTGTCATTACCTCAAGAGGAGGTTTTGTAATCACGGACACTAATGCGTTTGTAATAGTAAAAAATTAAGGATTGATTCAATTATCAAGGAGCGATAGATCATGGCAAATGAAAGATTATACCAGTTTCCCTCAAAAGCAATGCCCGTGCCTGCTGATATTATATATGCGGGCGATTCTGCGGCAGCCTTTGATGAGGTGCAAATTACAATTGCACAATTAATTAGCGCTTATCCTAATTTATCTGGTATTGCTGGATTAACATTAGGCGCTAACACTTATCCTTATTCAAATAGTTTAGCCGCTATAACAGCCGGCACTATTACAGCGTTAGGCATAGCGTTATTAGCGGATGCAAACGCAGCTGCTGCGCAAACAACGCTAGGTTATCAAGCAACGCCCATTGCATCCCAATTTGCAGGATGGGATTCTCATTCCAATCTATCTGCTAATAATTTCAATCCTGCATATGCAACGACTGCAACAGCCGCATCTACCACGACATTAACAGTTGCAAGTGCTTATTATCAATTTTTTACAGGTACAACCACGCAAACCGTAGTAATGCCAGTCACATCAACACTTGCGCAAGGGCAAAGTTTCTATATTGTTAATAATTCAACCGGAGTTGTGACTGTAGAGTCATCCGGGACTAATACCATCATTGCAATGGCAGCGAATACAACCGCCTTAGTAACCTGTATTCTGACAAGCGGTACCAGCGCTGCATCATGGAATGCAGACTATGCACAATCGGGTTTATCATTGCCAGTCTCATTGGCTAATGGTGGTACGGGTCAAAGTTTAAGCTCGGTTAATAGTGCAGTATTTAGTACAACCAGTGGTGGTGCTGCGCAATTAAGCGCGACTTTGCCAGCAGCATTAACAATCCCTCAACCTAATACTGTAGGTACAACAACAAATAATAATGCAGCAGCAGGCAGTGTTGGAGAATTTGTTTCGAGTGTTATTGCAAGCGGTTCGGCTGTTTCATACTCAACCGGCACTCCAAAAGATATGACTTCGATTTCTCTCACCGCTGGTGATTGGGATGTATGGGGGAATATTTTCTTTATCGTAGGCGGTGCTATGACTGCCTCAAATGGTTGGATAAGTGCAACGTCTGCAACGCTTCCTGATGTATCATTAGCGGTAGGAATAAATGTGACTGGGCTTGGATCAAGTGGTTTTACTATGCCTATGCAAAGATTTAGTCTATCAGGCACAACGACTATTTATATTTCTGCACAGTTTACTTTTTCGACTAGCACTGTCACTGCTTGCGGTGGTATTTATGCAAGGCGTATAAGATAAAATTAATTAATCTGGGAATATAGCATGTAATATTATGCAACATATTATTCCAAGAAATACTAATGCGCCCAATCCTAAAATAATTAACATTATTGAATTCATTTTATTACCAGTTAAAAAATCCCTCACCTATTCAATAGCGAAAAGATGAGGGCAAGATTCTATAGAAATGGAATATCATCGTCAAATGGTTTACCTTGTGAAGTAGGTTCTAGTTTAACTTTTGATTTAATATAATCCACTACGGCATTAACCTTTTTTAACTCACCCGTTTTTTGATCAATAAAATCTTGGACAGCTAATTTTACAATGCCAAATTTCGCAGCAAAATCATGAGCATCAAGCGTGCCCGCTTCATATTTATCAAGCAGACCGCATGTTGCTGCAAAATGACGAAGCTTAAAGCCCATAGCATCTTCATCGGGTACAATCAATACCCAGTCTTTAACCTGTCTCTCGCCGCCTGTAGGTAGCAAAATTTTAAGTGTGACTGCAAGCATGTCATATATTTTTTTTGGATTACCATTTTTATCCATACCTCCTTTACTTTTGGTCTGTAATAATTCAGATACATAAAACTCATGTTCACCAGCGGGTAAGCATCTTAGTCGTTCAATATCATGTTCTGATAGAGGTTTGTAAGCTAATGTCATAATTTTTCTCCTTAAATTTTATCAGTTAATATTTCCAGTTTTGTTTTTTGCTGGACGCTTGCACCCGGAATTTGCACGCCAGTTTTTAACACCTCCTCCTTGATTGCATTCTTGTCGGCTTTGACCTCCGTTTTAACGATTTCCCGTGTACGCATATACTTTTCTGGTATTAGACTTTCGTCAAATATATCAGTCGAATAGGGGTTTTTCTTTAAGCGGATTGTAAAGAGTGGACACTTCACCTCTGTAATCTCTAAGCGCTCCATGTTGGATCGTAAATAGTTTTCCCACTTCGTAATTTCCTTGTCATACGCGGCCTCGCGCTTTAATAACTCAGCCTTGAGGTACTCGACCTCACGCTTATTAGCTCGCATATTATTAATCCATTGTGTGACGGCTATGCACTTTTTCTCGACTGATGGCTCAAGCGCATCAATCTGCGCCTGAATTTCCATGTTGATTTCACCCGTTTCAGGATCATAGAGTTGATTAAATAAAGACTGATATTCGGATGCTATTTTGTATAAGCTTAAATTTTGTGTGCTAATCATATTGCGATATCCTCATTATAGTATGCGTTCATTTTTTGTTTAACGAAGTAAAGGTCATTAGGGATGTTGCGATCTTCAAACATACCCATCGGTGATTTAGCGATATGGCGCGCATCGCCCTGTGTAATGAAATGGTAGGTTCCGTTCATTAATTCAGTTTGTAAGACCATGGCATACATGCCCTCAATGGTGATCTTTTCATCCAGCATCTTGCCGATCGTCTTAATCTTCATCTTTCCAGACTCATTGGGTTCTGAGTGGGTCAAAATGAAGATATCCAGATCGTCACGTAAGGTCGGTAAGAACTTTAAAAGATCATGCGCGTGCTGTCCTATTTCTGAAAATTTGTCATAGCCACGCTCTTTAGCGCGAGCCATAAACTCATGCGCCATAAGATACTGAAAGTCATCAATGATCAGCGTCTTTATTTCTGGGCGCTTAAGGTTGATCTTGCCAATGACTAACCGAATATGGTCGTAATTATCTGAGGCGTAATAATTGCCCGTCATAGCATCAGATGAAACCGTGACATAGGTTTTCTTATATCCCCTGAATGGCAACGGTTTATTCAAAACATTAATGATAAATGTTTCTTTAGGGTCTAGGTTTCTGATTGACGTACTTTTCCCTGTGCCTGACTCTCCCATAATGATTGATGTGTTAGACATAGTGAACCTCTAGTTAGTGATTAAAATTAAACTGTAATAAATAGATACAAATAAAAGTGCACTATAAAATAGTGTCTCTAATGTCCTTATCATGATAATGATTCCCTGTATTGGTCATAAGCTGCGTCTGGATCACCATACTTTGTGGCGTGGTCTATCCATTCACGGCGAGATTGTTGATAATCGCTATAAACATAATTGAAAATAGATTTCATCGTATGTTCGTAGTAGTGGAGTGCGCTTGTTTTTAGAGCATCTAAGAAATTGGCTAAATTTTCGCGGTCATTATTAGTAAGATATTTACGGAATGAATCCATCGTTGTATAACTATCTTCACTAATGAATGAAAGCTCGTCTATAACGCCGCCCGCTTCATTGAGTAATGCTATAAAGCTGAATAGATCGTTTTCTGACAGGTCGTCATAACTATCATATTCATAAGCAATAATGAGATCAGCGACAAAGGTTAGGACTTTTTTAGTTTTATAATCAGGATGGATGTTATACATAAAAGTCATTCCTTTGACAGTTAGTGTTGTTCTCGTGTGTATCCTCACACATAGGACAATATACCATTTCATCTTTAATATATCCAAAGGATAACCAAAATTGATTTTCATCCGGTGGTGTCACATTGACGGGTTGATCATTCATAATATTACCTCGTTACACATTTAATATTGAAATCAAATTGTAAACTAGATATTAATTAATGTCAACTATCGAAAACAAACAAAGCTATTTCTTTTTACGAATAGAGTTGACTTAATGTATATTATTGATATATAAAGCCAATACCAAATAAGGCGACTACAATGAAAATAAAAGACACCATTAAATATTTAAGACGATCTCTTGTGCTTGAACAAAAAGAGTTTGCTGACCTATTAGGAATAGATAAAAGCTCTATTTGTAATTATGAACACGGCGTAAGGAAACCACGACTTCCTATTATTAGGAAAATGCTTGAACTCGCAAAACAACATAAAATAAAAATATCAACCGAGGACTTTTTAAATTAAGGATAATAATAGAATGGATTGGTTTATGTTTAGTGCAGAAGTTATAGCATTTGTCTGCATCGGATTCGGTTCTTATATGATGGGTAGAATTGATGAAAGACGAAATTCTATTAATATTGAGTTTAAAAAGTTTTCGGAAAGTTTGAGATATCCTGAATTGACATGTATGATTTGTCGAGAAAAACGATCATGGAATAAAATTGATGTGATATCTCATGATTTGAGTGATTACAAAGGTTTTAATCCAAATGGTTTAATTATTAATGTTAAATATTGCAATGATAACAAGTATTGCTATGAAGTTGCGCATGTTTTAGATAAGTGGAAGGATTGGCCTAAATGAAGGATTGCTGTGATGAGATGTTTATATTGACTCTCGAAGAAGTTTTATTATTTATTAAGCAACATAAACCAGATATAAATCAGTTAACTGCATTTTTAGAGCATTCTATTTGTTATTTAAGACGTTTGAGAGACAAAAAAAAGCCGCTTTAGCGGCCTTTTTTCTTTTTCATTTCTTTCTTCACTTTCTTCACTTTCTTTTTAGCCTTCTTTTCCATCTTTTCATCTTCTTTCATTTCCATCTTTTCGTGTTTCATTTCCGCTTTCTTTTTCATGACCGTCATCCCTGTGAGTTAAAAGATTATCATACTGAATTTTGATCAAATTGCTAACATTATTTTTGGATAAGCGGGTGATTTAAAAGTAGTTGTGTTCAAGTAGGGGTGGGATTAGTATTTGAGACAGTCGGTAAGGGGAGGTTGAGAACTCCCCTTCGATGGAAATATCCGTTTTCAAAGCATTAATCCTCTAGGCATGGGTTATTTTAATGGTTTGGCGCGGGATTGCAACCATTAACGTGACTCAGGATGAACATGACAGAGAATAAAAAAGACATTCACATCGTATTTCAAGTTATCAACTTCATTCATGAGTCAATTTCTAAGCAATACAAATTACTTCCCATCGACAAACTTCTGCTAATTACCCTTGCCAGTCATAAAGGCGCTAAAGGGATTTTTCCAATGCAAGAAACTCTAGCTGACGAGCTTGGCATAACACGCCGTCATCTTAGGGGTAGGATCAAATATCTTGAGTCTGTTGGTTTAATTTGGATCGAAAAAATCGGTCGAAAACATCATTATCATTTACAAAAGTTATCCACAATAGGGGAACTACAGTGCCTCTATGAAGAACCAATAGGGGAACCACAGTGCCTCTCACAGGGGAACCACAGTGCCTCTCATAGGGGAACTGTAGTTGCCACTAATAACAAAGTAAGTAACAAAATAAAGAAAGTAGAGAGAGCGCGTAAAAAGCCCGCGCCCCTCTCTGCTGATTTTTCACCCACTGAAAAGACAAGAGCCATTATTGATGGAATGGGTTATAGCGCCGATGAAAAGGAGATTATATTTGGTGACTTCATGGATCATTATTTAGACAGTGATATCATAAGCAACGCATGGAATAAGAAAATCATAAAATGGTTTAATAACGAAAAACGGGAACCTGGCTTTTTGGGAGGCCATAAAAGCAATGGGAATGGGTCTGTAAAATCTCATCCCATAGACCCCGTATCAGAAACCTACGTACGAACAGAGGAAAACGTCAGAACCGCTAAAGAAGCATTAGCAAACATTTTAGGCAACTTAAAGGGAGGTAAACCAAATGGATTTTTGGGTGCGTACACCGGAAATGATCGAGTGGATAAAAAAGGAACGTGATTATTTACTTGGATTTGATGATTTAGCGGCTTTGAAATTATCTTTATCTGAGCAGTATCAGCGTAATAAATACAAAGGCGAAATTGAATCGGCTAAGATGCTTGCTGAAATCAGGCGAAACCTTGCTGCATTGCCGCCGCCTATCAAATCTGTAAAGAAGCATTATCAAAAATCTAAGTCAAGGAATAATTATGAACGAGAATAAATGGGCTAAAGTTTCATCAATTATGTCATTAATTAACGAAGCGCAAGCAAGACAACAGGAACTAATAGAAATTTTAGTCAAAACACTCACGGATGAGGACAAGGATAATGAATCGACAATGGAGACCGACAAAGCGCTACTGGAACGCTTACAGCACGCTTTACAGTAGCGATTTTACAAAGGCTGATCCGGTAGCAGACGCCGTTGATGCCACGCTTAAACCCAAAAAGAAACGCCAAAATATTGAACGACAGCTTCAAATTCAATTCTCTACTTGGCTTAAGACTAAGAACGTCGTTCACCACCATTCTCCAAACGGTGGTCGACGAAGCTATGCAGAAGGCTGCATATTTCAACGTATGGGCGTTTCTGCGGGTTTCCCTGATATCTTCATACCCTACGCTCGAAAAGGCTACCACGGGCTTTATTTTGAGTTAAAAGTAGGTGCTGGAAAATTGAACGAAAACCAAATCTGGTGGCGCGACTTCCTGTTAAGGCAGGGCAACCAGTGGCACGAAGCTCGTACACTGGATGAATGTATCAGGTTTGTAGAAAGTTACTTCAGGTGATACAGTTTAAGGGTCGATAATAAATTCAAGGAGATTCACCCATGTCGGAAAAAGAATCAGGTAAAAATTCAAACAATATCCAATCCACACCCATAGCCCCAGCCGCAGTCATTGCCCAACCCAAGCCTGCTGCAAATAATCTCGGTTACGTCAGCAAGACACGCGGTTTCCCTGTCGAACCCGGCCAGTCTTGGCACGATTTGACCCCAGCACAGCGCAAGCAATGGTTCTATGAGCATGAAAACCGTTGGAAAACCCGTTTCGGTGCGCAGCATCGCGGTCTTGAAGCAAATATGAACTGGACGCGTGGTTAATTGATGAATGTATCGGAATCGAACATAGCGTTTAAAGAGATTCTGGAGACCAAGGAGGCGTTTTGCGAGGTACAGCCTGATACGGGGGCATCAACCCGATGGGGCATCTCCTTGCGCTTCCTGCGGTCTTTACCGGCGGAGACTTTGCGTACTGCGGGTATTTTTGAATCGCCAGAATCACTTCAACTCGAACATCTCAAAGAATTGACCGATGACCAGATACACTGGATTTACATGCTCGGCGTCTGGGATTGCCCACAGCCTTAATAAATGGCACACTTAGGTTGATTATTTTGGCCTTAATATCATGGAGGATGTTTAAAATGGAAGCAATTAGTGTAAATGGTGCTGCAAAGCACGCTGTATCAAATGACCCCAACCAAGGCGGCGACAAAGCGGCTGAGAGAGGCGGTGCTAACAAAGGGATCGTTCAGCATCCTATGGTGGACAAGATTGACCATGCAGGACATGCCAGCCGAGCTAAGGCTGCGATGGCTGAAATGGGTCATTCCAATGTCAGTTACCATGACGGTGGTGAGATGTAGAAAAAAGAAGGGGGCTATTTAGCCCCTTTTTGATTAACTTAAAGTTTTAGATTGATAACCCGCGTAAATCTCTAATAGTTTTCGATTATAATCTACAATCTCATTCAATTTGTCATCCATCACTGACAGGTAAGCGTGAATAATTTCTTGTTTGTGATTCAGAAAATCTGAGCTTACGCATATCTGAAACGCTAGGCTCACCTGGACGGTTTTGTCATAGAGTCTGTTTATCAAAAACTCAATTTCGTTTATCATAGGTGTAGCTATCATATTATTACCTCATTAATAATGTTTTAGTTAGCGTTAACAGGATGTTAATGCATTCTGTTAATGCGATTCATAAAAAACAATAGTATTCATAAAGTAAATCAATGTCAACTAAGTTTTCATGTATTGTAAACTAAGCTATACTAGGCTCACCACTACAAAAGGAAATGACCATGAAAGCAGGACGCAAATCATTATTCGATCCAAATAAAACAGATGACATTATGGCCTCAATTAAAAAAGCGAATGGCTCACTAGGAACAGCCGCAGATTTAAACTTAATTCCGCGTGAAACTTTCTATGGCTGGGTGCGCAAAGGGGATGAAGATTTAAAAAATAACCAAGATACCGAGTTTGCACAATTTTCGGGCATTTTAAGGAAGACCCAAGCCGAAGTCGTCGTGAGTCTCTGTAAACAAGCACTCGCAAATCCTAGAAAAGGTAATTTCATTATCTGGTGGCTCGGTAAAGTGTGCCGTGAAGATTTTGCACCTGATGCCCAAGAGTACAAAGAACTTGTTGCAATCTATATTAAATTGCGAGAAGATTTTCAACGGTTAAAGGACAAACCGTTGCAAGGGAGTCAGCATGTCAGGGAATTGGATCGCGGCGGCAACTGCCAAGAATAAGGGTTCGTTGCGCAAGGAGCTTGGAGCAAAAAAGGGTAAACCTATCTCTGCTAAGAAACTCGACGCAGCAGCCAAAAAAGGCGGCAAAATTGGTAAACGCGCTCGCCTTGCAAAAAATTTACGTAAAATTAATAAGAAATGATTTCTTTGATTTAACTCTATGGAGAGAAAGACATGACAGAACAAGTGCAGAATGATTCAGTTAATGAAGAAATGAATACACCCACGCAACAAATTCCCCCCTCTCAACTTAATTCTCAACAAATACAGCAAATCAAAGCATCATTGCTAGAAAGATTGCAGAAGCAATATTTAGAGTTCTTAGGCAATATCGCTAATATGCCTTGTTATAAGCCCGCGCAATTGGAAGGATTTAGATTCTTTGATACAGGTTTTCTTTGGTATAAATCAGCGATTGAGAATCTATCGCTCGAACCGCCTGCGCCAGTGGCACCCGATTCATCCATCACACAACCTGAAACACCCGAAGCTGCCTAAATAGGCTAAGGACTCGCAATGGCTATTAATTGGGAAAAGCAACTAGCTTTCATGCTAGAGCGTATTCAAAAGCTTGAGAATGGCATTCAAATAACATCGACAGGTTGTGAATGGCAATTTTGTCCTGAAGATGTGATTGACAGACTAAAGAGACTTGAAAATGTAGTTTTTCATAAACCCTCAGACGCATCTAGGCTCGCTATCAAACAGAATCTTCAAGCAAGATTGCAACAATTAAGAAGGGAAATGAAATTAATTAATGAAGAAATAATTAAGATAGACAAAGAATACAATGAAATGGACTAATAGCCTTAATAGAATGTCACCCTTAGAGCGAGAGATCGTTAAACGTCTCTTTAACTTTTTGAAGAACAAACGAAACTCGGATCAATGGTGGAAGTATAAAGGCGAGTTTAACTATGACGGGAAAGACTACGTACTTGAGGTTGATGTGCGTATGGATAACCAGATGTTAACCTATCGCAATATGTTTATTGAGTATAAGCAGGTTGTCATTGATCTGGATGAATTACCAAAAGGAATATTAAATGACTGAATACATGGAACTCAAAAACAAAAAAATGACACATCCTGATCGGAAGAATTTTGTTATTGCAAGAGTCATTAACATCAATAAAAAAAAAGTAGTCACAATGTCATTGGGTATCAATGTCTGCGATATTGTTGACTTTAAAATGGGCGATAGAGTTAAAGTATTTTTACATAATCAGAATAAAAACCTATTTTTGATTAAAAAAGTCAATGATGAGGAAGGCTATAAGCTGAGCAAAAATGGTTTTGGCAGTAGCTTTTTAACATTTCAATTTAGATATAGAACAGAAGAATCATTAAGATTAAGTCAATCAACAATATTGTTTCATGAAACAAATAAAGATATGGTCATCATTGACATAGAAAATCTAAAGTGGAGAAATTAAGAATGAATGATCTTAACTATTATGTCTATGATTTAGGGTGTGTTGATTTTTTTAATGGCATGACTAGATTGAGAGATTACATCACTTTATCTCATTTTTATGGTAACACCCATGTTTTTTATCATACGCATAAAGATTTAAAGCAATTATTGATCAAATTATTTATGTGCATTAAATCACATGAGACAGACTGGGAAGGCGATATAAGATCGGAAAATATTGCGATAAGTGCCATACCGATGCCGAATGGTCGATCACCTAAAGTATTTATCGTGTTTAAACAAGATAATAATGGTAGTTCGTTCATGGTATCTGAGTTTAATTTTTCGTTTGATGATCAAGCAGATGCGGACGGGATGGCTAAAGAGGTATTAAAATTAAAGCCGCTTAATAGTCAGGTATTGTTAAAATATTTTAATGAGAGCTTTGATCTTGTAGAGAAATTATTTAATAGTGCGACACAATGTGAATGCGTTGAAGAAAAAGTCAATGAAGTAAAGCCCATTCAAGAAATTAAAACAGAAGATAAATTTGATTTAAATAATTACGAATCATTATAAAAGGCGGAGACTATGGATGTGAAGATAATAGTACAATCATTTTCTGAGGGTACAGTAAGCATTGATTCATGTGAAGATGAAAATTGCGTTTGGATAACATGTGAGCATAATATGGTAGAGGTATCAGTTAAAGTGTCGATTGAAGAATTAAAACACGCCATACGTAAAATATCAGCGAGATAATAATGAATGAATATTTAATATGTGAATATTGTAATAAACAAATTATGGGCTTTTCAGGGTTAGAATTTGAAGGGCATGACATAGATATAATAGAACATGGATTTCCAGCCTTATTACACACAAAATGTTATAAAGAGATGAATAAAATGATAATAACTGATTTACAAATTAAAGTAGAGTGTGATTCTTGCTCAGAGGTTTGCGAAGATAATACAAGCTGGAATCATTGTAAAAAATGTATGAATGATTTCATACATAAAGACACGTTAATAGATGCGATTAAAGAAATATGTGAACAAGAAATTAAAGCACCAATAGGGAGAAATAGATATGAAGATGCTTTTTTCTGGTTATGTGATGCCTTTGATTATGTAAAGGAGTTTGAAAAGGAAATACAGCCATTATTTAATAAGGAGAGAGAAAATGCCATTAAAGAAAGGGAAGTCGAAAAAAGTTGTGAGTGAGAATATACGCCGTGAACGCGAAGCGGGAAAGCCCGAAGCCCAAGCGGTCGCTATCGCTCTATCTAAAGCAGGGAAGTCTAAGAGTAAAAAGAAAAGGGGAAAGAAATGAAAACATTTAATTTTAGCGGCATGACGTGTGATCAATTAGAAAAAATGAATAGAAAGCTTGAATCATTCAAGCGAGAATTTATCAATCAATATAATATAGTTTTGAATGTTATCAATGATGAGAATCTTGCTGAAAAGATTGACCAGATCAACACAGAGCTTGAAAACGCCTTTAATGACGAGATCAAGAAAAGCAATATTGCATGGACGCAGCATATGAATAGAGTGCAAGGTATCTTATGGAAGTCTTTATGATTGATTTTATTTTTATCTTTCTAGCATTTTTAATGGGCTATATCGTGAGTGGTCTTATGTTATGCGCTGGATCATGGGTCACTATCACAGAAGTTGGCGAGAAAATAATTATTGTATTGAAATTCTTGTACAGCATCTTTGTAAAGTTATTGATAACAGTATGTTTAATTGAAGGTGCATTGCTATTAGCTGAGCTATTAGAATTAATACGCCGTATTATTGTATGAAAAATATAAAAGGATTTTTAAATGTTAAGATCTATTGGAAATGTATTGATTGTAGATACTGAAACAACCGGCCTTCATCCAGACAAGGGCGCTAAGATAATCGAAATTGCGGCATTACTTTACAATATAAAGTATAAAAAAGTATTACAAACTTTTTCAACCTTTCTTACTTGTGATGAGAATCCAGTGCAAGATATCAATAACATTGATCCTGAATGGACGAGGCTTCCTTATCCCACACGCACAGCATTAGAGTTTTTTGATCAAATGGCTTTTGAGTCAGATTATATCGTTGCTCATAACGCATCGTTTGATAGGAAATTCATCGAGCATGAGTTGCCCATCGGTAAAATATTGAATGCTTCATGGATATGTACCAAGAATGATTTTAAATGGCCTGTAAAACTATATAGAAATAGGCTTTCAGATATCTGTGAAGCGATGGGCGTACCCTATCTAAATGCGCATAGGGCATTACCTGATTGTACATTTATTGCATCCTGTTTTGATAAGATTGATGATCTTGAAGATCGTTTTGAAATAGCTGCAAAATCAGCTATGATGTCGTCGAATAAATTTAGGTAGGTTTATGGAAATCGCGGCGTGGACAGTGAATGAAAAAGAACATTGAAACTTGCAGAAAACCGACAAAGAACTGGATAGATAGAATTTGCATATTATGCGATTCATCGTTCAAAGTTAAACCTTATCGAGTTAAGAAGGGTCATGGGCTTTATTGTTCTCAAAAATGCTTAAGCATTGCTAACGGCAGAAAAGTCGCTGCTACTATAAATATGAAAGGTGAGAATAATCCTCATTGGAAAGGTGGTTTAACTCAGAATCATTATGCTTACAAAGTGCGTGATAAAGAGCGCCATCCAGAACATCATAGAGCGAGAGAGTTGGTAGCTAAAGCAAAAAGAAATGGCAAGTTGATAGTTGAACCGTGCCATAAATGCGGAGCTACTGAAAAAGTTCATGCTCATCATGAGGATTATTCAAAACCTTTAGAGGTGAAATGGGTATGCCCACCATGTCATCGTATAGAGCATTATTAGCAATTCCGGCCGATTTCCTATATGTTTCATTATATTAAAAAAATAATTTAATATAATATTCCATATAGTTTTAGCAGGCGAGAGCGGCGCATCGGTAAGTCCGCCTCCGGAGAACTTAAAACGCTCTGCGGAATGAATCTAGGTTCGAGTCCTAGCGCCTGCGCCAAGTTATGGCCAACGATACTCGTATAGGTCGCACAGCCTTTGACTACGGGGAAAATAGGCCACCATTTATGGCCGACAATACTTCGAGCCTGAAAGTATATATTGCCAAGCTATTAATTGCGACGTCGTAAGATAGAGGCATACGCTTTCTATGAACAAAGAGGGAAGATAGGCCACCCATTTAATGGCCGACGATACTCCTAGAATCTAACCTTATATTACGGGTGATACTGCGATTTGGGGGAAAATAGGCCACCATTTTTATATGGTAAATATATGACTGATATTCAAGAGAAAGTGCATAAAATAGCAAATGAAATAGCGCGTCGACATGCTGAAATTATAGAAAAAGAATGTAAAATGGTTATAGATAAATTCAAATGTAATCCAGAAGATTTGATTATTAAATATGACCATAGTGCAAAAATTTCTATTGATATAAAAGCGGTTAAATTTGAAATAGAAAATGTTTTTTATTGGAATGCAGATGATTAAATTAGTGATAAGCTGGGTAACAATGATGGGCTTGAATATGGTAAAAGCTATAAAAAGGTAGAATAAGATGAGCGTAGTACATGATGATGATTTACCGACAGCAATGAAAGAGCGTCAAAAGATAGCCAAAGAAATTGCAAAACAATCATGTGAACAGATATGGAATATCGCAATTGATGCAGAAGTAAAAAATAGTTTACAAATAACAGGTAATGAAGCGCTATCCTATATGGGAACAATTTTACAACATTTTGCTGCTCAATGGATTATATTAATGGATGATATTAGAATAGCCGATCATTCAATAATTGGGAGAGAGGATTTAATTAAAGATGTAATAAATGGCATTTTGAAATGTATTGGTGCATCCGCTACTTTTGAGGAAGATGCTCCGCTACCATACGGTATAAAGAGATTATGACAGACTTAATCAACCATCCACCACATTATAACAACGCACCTTGTCACTGTGAGTGCGGTAGAAAGATTGAGTGCATCGATATATCAAAATTTTATTGTTTTAGAATTGGCAATGTAATAAAATATATATGGCGAGCTGGCATGAAGGATGGCTCAACAATGCTTGTTGATTTAAAAAAAGCTCAATGGTATTTGAATAATAAAATAGAAGATTTAGAAAATGGGAACACTAAAGAATAGAGTTAATGAACGATATGGGTTATTAACTGTTATAAAAAGAAAAGGAAGAAACTCATCAAATCATGTAACTTGGGAATGTATTTGTGAATGTGGTAAAAAAACTATTTGTACAAGTAATAATTTAAGGGCTGGTCACACAAAATCATGTGGTCATTTAAAAAATAAATCTGTCTTTGAGGATTTATCAGGTAGGAAATTTGGACGACTTTTAGTAAAAAAAGGGTTTATAAAAAATAGTATTTCATATTGGAATTGTATTTGCGAATGCAATAATAAAACAATAGTTTCGTCTGGACATTTAAAATCAGGACATACCAAATCTTGTGGATGCTTTTTATCAGAAATTTCAAGAAAGAATGCTTATAAAAATATAGCAGGAAAAAAGAAAATTTCAAAAAATGGAACTTTACCTAAAAGAAAAACAAAAGAAGGTTATATAAAAATTCATGATAGAACTCACCCTAATTGTGATTCAGGGGGATTCGTAGCAGAACATCGTGTTATTATGGAGAAACATATTGGAAGAATATTGTATAAACATGAAACAGTTCATCATAAAAATGGCATAAGAGACGATAATAAATTAGAAAATTTAGAATTGTGGTCTAATAGTCACCCATATGGGCAAAGAGTTAAAGATAAAATCAAATGGTGTAAAGAATTTTTATTGCTATATGGAGTCTAAAAAATGAGTTTACCAAAGAGAGGCTACAAAATGAGTAACGATGAGAGAATAGCGATATTAGAAGCTAACATGAATCATATTCATAAATCATTAGTAAGTATAATCGAAGAACAAAAACGTAGTTCATATAATCTTGATATAAGATTAGATGATATGACAACAAAAATAAATAAACGTATTGATGAGCTTAATAGCAAAATAGAGTCATCCTCAACTATTACGAATGGTAAAGTAGATTCATGTTTTCATTCTTTGAATAATCGTTTATGGACTAACTTCACTTGGACATTGGGCGTATGTGCTGCAGTTTTTGCAGTGATGGCTCATGGATTTCATTGGTTCTAAATTATGAAAATAGATTTATTAAGTAAAGAAATAGAATGTCGATGTAAAAATTGTGATGCAAGATTTTTCATTCATGGTGAATGGGATACAGAGAATAAATATATTTGTCATTGCGGATATGAGCAAATACCTTTTATGAGTGATAAATACCCTGATGGAAAATTAAATGACGGTGATCAGGGTGCTGTAGCGATTGCTTTAGTTGTTAATAAAGGTCATTTAATTATTGACTTTGGAA
>Ga0206932_1035_pt1 | contig 34297 bp, 29 predicted proteins | sample Alteio_BWOrgHeat_18_FD_153244 | JGI IMG/M metagenome (GOLD analysis project Ga0206932, IMG submission 153244) | Enriched cells from forest soil in Barre Woods Harvard Forest LTER site, Petersham, Massachusetts, United States -... | ecosystem: Environmental > Terrestrial > Soil > Temperate forest >...
CAAGCGCTACCATATCTGTACGCTGAATGGCATTATAAAATGAATCACTTAAATGAAAAGCCATTTTATTGCTTACATGCATTGTGCCGAACAGGTAAGATGGTTTTTTTAAGCCATTTCCGCTTATTTCCCAAAAAAGAGAAGGATATTTTGCGGGTTTAGAATTTTGGGCGAACGTGTTATTAAAAGATAAAAACCACAGGAAAAGAACAATAATATTTCTCTGCATCAGGAGCAATAATTTCAATGCCGAAGATAAAGTTTTAAGGTGATAATTAATTTTCACACGCAATCATTTGCTATCTTTTACAATTTAATTTCTATAAGATAAGTTTTTTAAATTACTTTTGCAGCCTTTAAATTTTTCCAAAGCATACGTTTCAACCGCCCCGTAAGGCGGAAGCGGTTTGAATGTATCATTAAACTTTGAACTGACACATGAAACTTTCACAATTCCGTTTCGATCTTCCTCTTAATCTTATAGCTCAAAACCCTACAAAACGCCGCGAAGACAGCCGCATGATGGTTGTGCACCGCAAAACCGGGGAAATAGAGAATAAGCATTTTAAAGATATCCTGGATTATTTTGATGATAAAGATGTTTTTGTAGTAAATAATACAAAAGTTTTTCCGGCACGCATGTATGGCCGCAAAGAAAAAACCGGCGCACGCATTGAAGTTTTTTTATTGCGCGAATTGAACAGGCCTAACCGCCTTTGGGATGTAATTGTTGATCCTGCGAGAAAAATTCGTGTTGGCAATAAATTATATTTTGGCGAAAACGATGAGTTGGTTGCTGAGGTAATTGATAACACTACAAGCCGCGGCAGAACCATCCGTTTTTTGTGGGAAAGTGACGAAAACAGCTTTCGAAATATGCTGGAATTTTTAGGAGAAACTCCATTGCCAAAATACATCAAGCGCAAGCCTGATGAAGAGGACAGGGAACGTTATCAAACTGTGTATGCAAAAAATGAAGGCGCCGTGGCTGCACCCACTGCAGGTTTTCATTTTAGTAAAGAATTAATTAAGCGTTGTGAAATACAGGGAATTCGTTTTGCAGAACTTACTTTGCATACAGGGCTTGGCACCTTTCGCCCGATAGAAGTAGAAGATTTAAGCAAGCATAAAATGGATGCGGAATATTACCGCATTGATGAAGAATGCTGCCGCATTGTAAATACTGCAAAAGAAACTGAGCGTCGTATTTGTTCTATCGGCACAACAACTATGCGTGCAATGGAAACAAGTTTTACCGCACAAAAATTTTTAAAGCCAAGTGAAGGCTGGACAAATATTTTCATTCATCCTCCATATAAATTTAATGTTGCCGACAGCCTTGTTACAAATTTTCATTTGCCAAAAACAAGCCTGTTAATTATGACATGCGCTTTTGCCGGTTATGATCTGATAATGGAAGCATATAAAAAAGCTATTAAAGATAAATACCGCTTTTTTAGCTATGGAGATGCTATGCTTGTTGTTTAAAAACAAGTTTTATTGATAGAGCTGAACAATTACTGTGTAGATATGTGTGTTGCCATTTTTATCTTTGGCTTCAATAGTAATTTCTTTTTGATAACTGTTTTTTGAAGACTCGGTTTCTGTTACATTTATAGATTCACCGCTTGCCGCAAGCATGCTTTCTATTTGTTTAAAGTTTTGATAAGAAATCGCATTACGCAAAACATCAGGTGTAATCACAACCTGAGAATTAAGTGCACTCCGGTATTCAGGCATTATATTTTTTAATGAATCAAGTGATTGCTTTACCTGTATAAGATAGCTTTGTTTTAACGCAAGATCTGCTGCTTCAGCATTAAGTTCAGATTGCTTTGCGTTCTCCTTATTTGTATCATTTAAAGTTGCTTTATCTGATTCAGTTTTCACTAAATTTTTCTTTTCTTTTTTAGCAGAAGCAATTTTAATACCTGGCATTTTTTCTTTGAAAGAAACCGGAAGTGTTTTATAATTTTCAGCAGAAGCAAATTTATTGTTTGCTGCTTTTTGTTCAACAGGTTTTGAAACGGATATAATTAAGCCAGCCATAATTATTACACTTAAAAATCCTGCTAACACAGATTGAAGGCTATATGAATTTTTAGGTTGAGGATTATGCAGCAATCTTTTAATTCTGATTAATAACAAGCTTTCTTTTTTGCCTGAAAAAGACATTACAAGTGCAGGCATTGCTTTCAGCCTTCCAAGTTTAAACAATGCTTCTGCATAATGCATAGAATTATACCTGAATTGCAATACCCAGTCATCGCAGGCGTTTTCTCTTTCCAGTTCAATAATATTACTAAGCATCCCCGAAAAAACATTAAAGAAGAAAACTTTATCAGCCAGGTTTTGTATAATGAACAGTAAATAATCAAAGCGCTTTATATGTGCCAGCTCGTGCAGTATCACGGCTTCCATTTGTTCTGTTGTAAGATGATTTATTGCTGCAACCGGAATAAGTATAACAGGTTTTAAAAAGCCTGCGGTAAGCGGGCAGGTGATTTTTCCAGACAAATAAATTTTTACTTTTCTTTTTAATGAAAACAATTCACACATTTCCTGTACAAATATTCTGTTTGCAGCTGCAATCTTTTTAAGATCATGTGTTCTTAATTCTTTTGTTCCATTGTAAATAAAAACAAGCTTCCAAAATTTAAACATCAGCACACATAAATATATTGCAGCAGCATAAGGCATGCCTGCAATAAGAAATGTATTGATGCTTAATAGAAAATTATCCGCAGATGTTATGTTGAATATTTTTTCTGTACCTGCAGTGCTATAAACATGAAACCCGGTATAGATAAATAAGATTAACCCGCTCATCTGTGCAATAAAAGCAATGTTGAATTTTTGAGCGGAAGAGAGTTTGAATAATTTAAACAATATTACAACTGCAAGCCACAACAAAGCCATTTGCCATATACTTGCTATAAGGCTATATGATAAAGCTTGCAAAAATGCTGACTGTAGAAATGCCTGCACTTTAGTTATTTTTTATAACGGTCAAGTAATTGTTGAATTTCATTGAGTTCCTGTTTGGTTGGTGTATGTGCACCTAAAGCTTGCATTACCAATTGAGAATGTGAACCACTGAATACTGCGTCTACCATTTTATCTACCAATTGTTTTTGTGTTTTTTCCCTGCTTACGTTTGGCTGGTAAACATGTGTGCGGTTAGTGTCATCGCGCAAAACCAAACCTTTTTCAAACATTATCTGCATCAGTTTTAAAGTTGTTGTATAACCGCAATCTTTTGTTTGCATCAATTCTTCATGCACTTCACGCACTGTCGCTTCGCTTTTTTCCCACAGTACCTGTAATATTTCCAGTTCACTGTCGGTGGGTTTTAAAATTTTTGTAGTACTCATTTAAGATATTTAAGGCAATATACGATTGTGTTCGTAAAAAGAAAGTTAATAGGACATTTTTTTTACAAACGGTAGTTTAAAAAATTGATTGGAAAGATGTTTATTGTTGAAAGACACCTAAAATATTTCCGGCAGGATCACTGAACCTTGCAGTTATTTCAGGAAGATCCATACCAACAGGTGTTACAATATTGCCGCCCTTGCTAATAATAAGCTTTAAAGATTCTTCAACATCATCAACCATAATATATATTAATAAACCAATTACAGAGGCAGGCCTCCGAAAAAGTTTAAATGCTCCGCTTACTTCATTTACAGCATCATCAAAAGCAGTGCTGCCATCACTTCTTTTTCTTATGTTCCAGCCAAAAACTTCTTTATAAAAATTAGCAGAAATATTTATGTCAGTAGCAGGAATTTCTACATAGCAAACTTTTCCGTTACCTAATGTTGGATGCCGCGTATCCATTTTTCAATTATTAATACTGTAAATCTAATTATTTAGTACAGTATTATAATGTTATGATTTTTTATGCATTTCAACGCAGTTATAAATGATGCGAATTGAATCTACAGGAATTAAACATTGAACCTGAAATGCATTATGTCTCCATCTTCCACCAAATAATCTTTTCCCTGTATTGCTAATTTACCTGCATCACGGCAGGCAGCTTCACTTTTATATTTTATAAAGTCATCATACTTTATAACCTCTGCGCGTATAAATCCTTTTTCAAAATCTGTATGAATAACGCCTGCAGCCTGAGGCGCCAACATACCTTTATGAATGGTCCAGGCTCTTACTTCCTGCTCACCTGCAGTAAAATATGTAGCAAGATTTAATAAATGATAAGTTGAGCGGATCAATCTTACAACACCGCTTTCTTTCAAGCCTAAATCTTCCAGGAATAATTTACGGTCTTCGTAACTATCCATCGCCGCAATTTCACTTTCAATAGCTGCACTTATAAAAAGAATTTCAGCATTTTCATTTTTAATTGATTCTTTAATTGCCTCAGTATATTTATTCCCGTTGATTACAGATTGCTCATCAACGTTACATACATAAATCACCGGCTTCATTGTGAGTAAAAACAAATCATCAACATGCTTTGCTTTATCTTTCTCATTCACATCAAAAGCTCTTGCATTTTTTCCCTGCTCTAAATGCTGTTTCAATGCTTTTAATATTTCCAAACCCGCAGCAGCATCTTTATCAGTTCTTGCAACCTTTTCAGATTTTGAAATTTTCTTTTCAACCGTATCTAAATCTTTTAACTGTAATTCTGTATCAATAATTTCTTTATCGCGAACAGGATTTACACTGCCATCCACATGAATTACATTATCATCATCAAAGCAACGCAGCACATGAATTATTGCATCTGTATTTCTTATGTTTCCTAAAAACTGGTTGCCTAAACCTTCGCCTTTGCTGGCGCCTTTTACCAAGCCGGCAATGTCAACTATTTCAACGGTGGCAGGCACAACTTTTTGCGGATGTACTAATTTTTCCAATTCAAACAATCTGTCATCAGGCACAGTAATTACACCAACATTGGGCTCAATGGTGCAAAACGGAAAGTTTGCAGCCTGCGCTTTTGCATTACTTAATGCATTAAATAAAGTTGATTTGCCTACATTAGGTAATCCCACAATTCCTGCTTGTAAAGCCATGTTAACCCCCAACCCCTAAAGGGAAGTTTATTTAGTTATAAAATTATTTTGAGGCGCAAAAGTAATGTTATAGAAATTAATAGAATGTTTCGTTTATTTTACGCTCTTATCAAACTCCCTTTAGGGCTGGGGTATGGCATTAAATATTGTTTGGGTTGCATTCTTTGTTATTGCATTTATAGTTGCTTTAATTAAATTTTTTCATGATGGCGATATAACCATTTTCAAAACATTAGTTGATGGCATTTTTGATTCTGCAAAGTCATCTGTGGTTGATGTAGCTTTCTCCCTTGCAGGAACTATGGTCTTTTTTCTCGGGCTTATGAATATCGCGGAAAAAGCCGGCGCAATAAACTGGATTGCAAGAATACTGAACCCATTTATGAAAAGATTATTTCCTGAAGTGCCAAATGATCACCCGGTAATGGGAGAGATGGTTATGAATTTCAGCGCAAATATGCTTGGGCTTGATAACGCTGCAACGCCCTTTGGCTTAAAGGCAATGAAAAGCCTGGAAGAAATAAATACGAACAAGGGCACAGCTTCTAATGCACAAATTATGTTCCTGGTACTGCATACCAGCGGACTTGTATTGATACCGCTTTCCATTTTTACTTACAGAATTTCAGTTGGATCAACTGACGCTACCAGTGTTTTTATTCCTTGTGTATTAGGCACAGTAATAACAACTCTTGCTTCAATAATTATAGTTGGAATAAAACAAAAGCTCAAATGGGATTTTGTATTGTCTGCATGGATTATTTGTTTAATTGCATTAGTAAGTGCATTAATGGCAGCGGTGTATTTCATGAGTCCTGAAACAAAAAATACTTTTAGCACGGTTAGCGGTAATCTCATTTTACTTATAGTTATAATCGCGATTATACTTGGCGGCGTTTATAAAAAAGTTTCTGTTTTTGATGCTTTTATTGAAGGCGCTAAAGAAGGTTTTAATATTGTATTAAAGATTATTCCATATCTGGTTGGAATGCTTGTGGCTATTCGTGTGTTTAGAGACAGCGGTGCTTTAGATTATATAGTAAACGGTATCGCTTATCTTATAAAAGCCGCAGGTTTGAATACAGATTTTGTTCCATCTCTGCCTACTGCAATTATGAAACCTTTCAGCGGCAGCGGCGCCAGGGGAATGATGATTGATGCAATGAAAGCTTATGGTCCGGATAGTTTTGTAGGCAAGCTTGCATGCACATTTCAAGGTTCTGCTGATACCACTTTTTATATTCTTGCTTTATATTTTGGAAGCGTTGGAATTAAAAAAGTGCGCTATGCAGTCTGGGTGGGAATTTTGGCTGATTTAATAGGTGTAATTGCAGCCATTATGATTGGTTATATTTTTTTCAAATAAACTATTATTATCCTCTGAGTTTTACTTTGTACAAGCCTTCAAAATAAGATACGTAGCGTGCCTTGTATAATCAGTATGCGGCTGGTAAAAAATTACAATGATAATAAATTGGAGAGTTGCAACAGTTCGCTGCGCTTGTATAATTTTTCAGGTTCGTCAAAACAACGGGCAAGTTCTTCAAGCAAAACCTGTATAACTTTTATTGCATTTAAGGGTTTAAAATAGGAGGGAACCGGCGGCACATTTATACGCTTGAAATAATTCTCTACATCTTTATGTGTAAAAGGCTGGCCTGTTGTAGCATCAACATAAAAATGAATTTTTTTCTGTGGGTTGCCACTGTAAGTGCCTGCATCATAATCTTCATTAAAAAAAGCAAGCACAAATTGCTGCGGAATATTAATTGCTCTTACAGGCATTGCTAAAAGCTCTGCCAGCACCAAATACAAAATGCCGTTTGAGAGCGTATTGCCTTTTCTTGTTTGCAATACTTTATGTATGAAAAAATCGTCAGGATTTTTGTAGGAAACTTCTGCACCTTTTAAATTATAGTAATTGTACACAATGCTTGAAATTACATTTGCCTGCTCAAGTGGAGTAAGAAAACTATTTAGTTCAAGCCAAACATTACGGCGTATTTTTTCTATTTCCTGTATTACGGGTGAAGTTTGCAGATCAGGATACTGAAAGCGTGCTACAAGCAAAGCGCCAAACAAAAGATCATGGTAAGCACTGTCACGCCATTCAGTAAGGTCAGTTACAAGATCAGTGTAGTGCAGTTTGTGAATAATCATTTCAATGCGTTCCTGCACGGCTTCGCTAATGGTATTTTCCCAAAGGTTTTCAAGATTTGGAATAATGCCTTTACCATAATGTACAATGCGGGTGCTCACCGTAGAAAAAACTTCTTCATCGGGATCATCAATTAATGTGAGCAATGCAGATATTTCAGCGTTGGTATGCATAAAATGAAACACAAACTAATTACTTTTTTATATGCAGCTATTTAAAATTTATCACATTGATGTTAACAAATTTACGCTGCCGGTATTACAACTTTTCCTTAATGAATAAAGTAATAACTTATTTCAAATATGTGTAAATAAAGATTAGTGAACGCTACGAATTCTTTTTTCTGCGTGCAGATTTCTTTGGTGGATTTGCTTTCAGGTGTTCAATTATTTGCTTTGCTTCTTCAACAGTTAAATCTGCAGCCCGCTCCTGGTCTTGTTTAGTAAGTTTATAATTACGCAAACCTTGTTTTATATAAGGCCCGTATGGCCCGCGAAGAACCTGGATTTTTTCTTTTTCAAAAATTTTTATTGTGCGTTCTTCTTTCGACTGGCGTTTTTCTTTTATGATGGGAATAGATTCTGCCAATGTTATGCTGTAAGGATCATTCTCTTTATTAAGCGAATAAAACTTTTTATCATGTGCAATGAAAGGCCCAAACCTTCCAATGTTCACAGTTACATCTTCGTTTTCAAATTGCCCTAAATTTCTTGGCAACTTAAATAATTCCATTGCTTCATCAACATTGATAGTTTCTATACTTTGCGTTGATTTAAGTTTTGCAAAACGAGGTTTCTCTTCATCATTCACATCGCCAATCTGCACCATTGGCCCATAGCGGCCCATGCGTGCAATAATCTTTTTGCCAGACGCTTCATCAACACCCAATTCTCTTTCGCCTTTTATGCGCTCTGCTGTTTCAAGTGTATTCTCAACATCTTTTTTAAATGGTTTATAAAAACTATCAATTGTGTTTGTCCATTTCTTTTTGCCTTCTGCTATTTCATCAAATTCTTCTTCAATTTTTGCGGTAAAACCATAATCCATTATGTCTGAAAAATATTCTTTCAAAAAATCTGTTACAACAAGCCCCAGGTCTGTAGGAAATAATTTTGATTTTTCTGCACCTGTATTTTCATGTTCAGTTACTTTGGTTATTGTATCCTGTTTTAAAACAAGCACACGATAATCTCTGCGCACTCCTTCTTTATCACGTTTTTCTACGTAACCACGTTTTAAAATAGTTGATATGGTTGGTGCATAAGTGGATGGCCTTCCAATGCCAAGCTCTTCCAATTTTTTTACAAGTGATGCTTCTGTATAACGCGGTGAAGGCCTTGTAAACCGCTCAATCGCTTTCAATTCATTTAACGATAAAAATTGATCAACTCTAAGCGGCGGCAGCATACCTTCTGTATCTTCTTCAGTTAAATCATCATCGTCTTTATCTTCCATATATACTTTCAGAAAGCCGTCAAATTTCAACACTTCACCTTGTGCCGTTAACTCCTGTTTGTTTGTTGAAATAGAAATTTTTGCTATTGTTTTTTCAAGCTCTGCATCAGCCATCTGACTAGCAATAGTGCGTTTCCAGATCAATTCATATAATCGCTTTGTATCTGCATCATCAATGGTTGCGTTATCAATGTAAGTAGGGCGAATGGCTTCATGCGCTTCCTGCGCACTTTCATTTTTATTTTTATACTTGCGCGGCTGCAGATATTTATTCCCGTATTCCTTACCAATATTTGAATGAATGTCATTCAAGGCCGTATCACTTAAGCTTACACTATCTGTACGCATGTAAGTAATGTTACCGCTTTCATATAATTTTTGCGCAAGTACCATTGTTTTACTTACACCATAACCCAATTTGCGACTTGCTTCCTGCTGCAATGTTGAAGTTGTAAACGGCGCTGCCGGAGATTTTTTAGCAGGCTTTACCTGTATATCATTTACAGTATAATTTGCACCAACGCAGCTTTGTAAAAATGCTTCTGCATCTGCTGCATTCTTTTGCCGGCTGCCTTCAGCTTTAAAACTTACATTCTTATTATTAATATCCTGTGCGCTAAAAACAGCTTCAACTTTAAAACTGCTTGCGGCAGTAAATGCATTTATTTCTCTTTCTCTTTCAGCAATCAACCGCACAGCAACACTTTGCACACGGCCTGCACTCAATGAGTTTTTCATGCTCATTTTGCGCCATAACACAGGGCTTATTTCAAAGCCAACTATCCTGTCTAAAATTCTTCTTGCCTGTTGCGCATCTACCAAATTCATATCAACAGTGCGTGGATTTTGCACAGCATTTTGTATAGCAGGTTTTGTTATTTCATGAAAAACAATACGCTTTGTCTTTACCGGATCAAGCCCTAATACTTCACACAAATGCCAACTGATCGCTTCGCCTTCACGGTCTTCATCCGTTGCCAGCCAAACTTCGCCGGCCTTTTTTGCCAGGGCTTTTAATTCTTTTACAACCTTTTGTTTGTCTTCAGGAACAATATACCGCGGTGCATAATTAGCGTTTACATCAATGCCCATATCATCTTTCTCAAGATCGCGTATATGGCCATAAGAACTCTTCACTTCAAAATCTTCACCCAGATATTTTTCAATGGTTTTAGCTTTTGCCGGACTTTCTACTATTAATAAATTTTTTGCCATAATTTTTATAAAGTCAGTAAGTCATAAGTCAGTAAAATCAATATGTAAATTGCCGCATGGCTTCTTGTCTTCTTGACTTAATGACTCTTTCCTGATTCGTGCAATATTAAATCAAACAAATTAAAAGTGTGAAATGATGAAATTCCTGAATTATAAATTGGTGTATTTAAGCTTAGGATTTCTGCTTGTGTGAAAAATAGATTGAATAACTATAATCTTTTCATCTTCGTCAATTCGATAGATAATTAGAAAAGGGAATTTTTTTATTCTGGTTTCTCTAATTTTTTTGTTTTTTCTGGATAACGTTGTGGGTTCTTTTCTATTTGTTTAATTCTATTAAAAACTTCTGTTTCAAATTTGTCTCCAATTCCAGACGATTGCTTTTCATACCAAAGCCATGTTCAGATAATTTTTTTCTTGCTCTAAGGGTTAAAGCAGATGAGTATATCACTTACTTCTATATTTAGCTTTGTAATCTTCCATGAAACTTTTTACTTCTTCAATTGTATAGCCCTTTGCTTCTCCTTTTTTCCATGCTTCAAATTCTTTATCAAGTTCACTAACAAATCTTTCATCTTCATACCATGGTTTTGTTTCTTCTTCTTTATCAAAGTCATCATCATTCACACTGTTGTATAATAAATCAGCCAAAGCAATTTTTTCTTCATCAGGAAGCTTCAGCAATTCTTTTATATTGTAAGACATAAAATTTGTTTGCGTTGATAAAATTACAAAAGTATGAATGATAAAAACTGCTTTGCAGAACAAGGTTTATAAAATCCTTATAAATAAAAAAGGTTGCCAAAGGCAACCTTGCTCATAATGGATTTGCGGAGAATTATTTTTTCTGTGTGCTGTCTTTTACTGGTTTTTTGGTTTTGGAAGTTGTTGTTTTTTTCACCGTTGTTGTTTTATGCACCGCTGTATCACTTGCGGGTTTCTTCGTCGTGGTATGATGTGTTGTCTTCGGCGTAGTGTCTGTAATGTTTGTTACAGTTGCAGAAGGAAGCACATCTTTTTGACGGGAATTACCACTTGTAATGGCGATTGCAGTTAAACAAATGCTTAGCAGGGTAAAAAAAGCAAACTTTTTCATTTAGATTTTTTTAGTTAGAAAATTTTACACAAGGTAGTGGTGGTAAAAAACAACATGTAAAAATTCTTTGTAAGAGGTTTGTTAAATGTTTGGTTTGAAATTAATCCAATTTCAACACGGCTAAAAATGCTTCCTGCGGAACTTCAACATTACCGATCTGCCGCATACGTTTCTTACCTTCTTTTTGTTTTTCAAGCAGTTTACGTTTACGGCTTATATCACCACCATAACATTTTGCAGTAACATCTTTTCTAAATGCGCTGATGGTTTCCCGCGCAATAATTTTTGCACCGATGGCAGCCTGTATGGCAATGGCAAATTGCTGTCTTGGTAAAAGTTCTTTTAATTTTTCGCAAAGTTTTCTTCCAAAATCCTGCGCCCTGCCACGATGAATCAAGGCACTTAATGCATCTACTTTTTCTCCGTTCAGTAAAATATCCATTTTTACAATATCTGCTTCGCGGTAACCGATTGGTGTATAATCAAACGAAGCATAACCGCGTGTCTGGCTTTTGAGTTTATCATAAAAATCAAATACAATTTCAGTCAAAGGCATTTCGAAAATCAGTTCAACACGCGTTGTGGTTAAGTAAGATTGATTGATAAGAATGCCGCGTTTGCCTAAACATAAGGTCATGATGTTCCCGATATATTCAGGTAATGAAATAACCTGCGCACGAATGTATGGTTCATCAATATGATCAATTTTTGTGGCATCAGGCATTTCTGTGGGATTATTTACAATAAGCTTTTCATCACGTGTAGTAAATGCATGAAAGCTTACGTTGGGAACAGTTGTAATTACAGTTTGATTGAACTCGCGTTCCAAACGTTCCTGTATAATTTCCATGTGCAGCAAACCCAAAAAACCGCAACGGAAACCAAAGCCCAAAGCCTGTGAGGTTTCTAATTCATACGTTAACGATGCATCATTCAACTGAAGTTTATCCATGCATTCACGCAGTTCAGCAAAATCATCTGTTGACACAGGATAAATACCTGCAAATACCATCGGCTTTACATCTTCAAAACCTTTTATCATTTCACCGGGATTTGACGCTACAGTTATTGTATCGCCAACCCTAACTTCTTTTGCATTTTTTATTCCCGTAATAATATAGCCAACATCTCCGGTCTTTACTTCATCTTTTGGCACCAATCCTAATTTTAAAGTACCTACTTCAGCAGCCTGGTAATTTTCACCAGTTGAAATAATTTTTATGATCTCATCTTTTTTTACTGAACCATTAAATACACGGAAGTAAGCAATAATGCCGCGAAAACTATTGAACACACTATCAAATATCAAAGCCTGCAAAGGCGCATCAGGTTTACCTTGCGGGGCAGGAATGCGTTTAACAATTGCATTTAAAATTTCTTCAACACCAATTCCGTTTTTTGCGCTGGCCAGTAATATTTCATCTTCTTTACAACCGATCAGTTCCATCACCTGGTCTTTTACTTCAGCAATCATCGCACCATCCATATCAATCTTGTTGATGACAGGAATTATCTCCAGATCATTATCAATTGCCAGATACAAATTGCTAATGGTTTGCGCCTGGATTCCTTGTGTTGCATCAACCAATAATAACGCGCCTTCACAAGCAGCCAAGGCACGGCTTACTTCATAACTAAAATCAACGTGGCCGGGTGTATCAATTAAATTGAAAATATAGTTTTCGCCATTATGATTATAGTTCATTTGAATGGCATGGCTTTTAATCGTAATTCCTTTTTCACGTTCCAGGTCCATATCATCCAAAACCTGGCTCATCATATCTCTTTCGCTGATGGTATGCGTAAATTCAAGTAAACGGTCTGCTAACGTACTTTTTCCGTGATCTATATGTGCGATAATACAAAAATTCCTGATCTCCTTCATAAGCGGCAAAGATAATTGCTCATTACATCGCTGAGCAGTTATTAATTAATGTATTGATAATTTTAGCTGTTTTTAAATAAAGATTGATACGCATCTGTAATTCCCTTTCCAATTACAGGATAGGCGAATTTTGCTGCTGATTCATCAGCAATATTTTTTTTATTGTATTTATCGTAGGTTTCATAAAGCTTATTCATGGCGTGAATTAAAGTTTCTATGGTATACTCATAAACAACAATGCCGTTGTTTGGATTAATAATTTCGGCAACACCACCGGCATTTGATGTAATAACCGGAAGCCCGCAACACAACGCTTCTGCCACTACGCAAGGCATATTTTCACGTCTTGAAAACAAAATGAAGGCATGGCACTCCTGCACAATTGCTCCAAGTTTTTCATAAGGAATAAAGCCCGTGAATTCAATAATATCCTGGGGCAATTTTTTTTGCAGCACAAACTCATTCAGAGCAACAGGCGCTTCGCCGATCATTAATAATTTTGTTGCAGGATATGTTTTATTAAAAGAAATAAATGCATCAATAATTGCTTCGGGGTTTTTTTGCTCACCAAGCGTAGATGCGTGAACGAATGTAAACTGCTGACGTTTGTCTTGTTTGTAAAAAAAATAATTTGTATTTACTACATTGTAAACAACTGTAAAAGGCAATTGTGTTATTTTCTTAGCAACAACTTCTGCGAGATTTTTGCTTACGGTTATAAATAAAGAAGCATTGCTGAAAATTTTTTTCGTAAAATTTTTAAAAAAATTATTTCGATTTTCATACGCATCTTTTGCCTTGCTGTTATAGATCGTCCATTGTTCTGTTATAACATACGGCACACCAAATTTTTTTTTCATCCATAAAGCAATAATGCCTGCTTTCATTGCAATCTGTACATGAACAATATCAGGCAAGCCATTTTCTTCAATATAATTTCTTACCTGTTGTTTAAAAAGCTTTTTATATTTTAATAAAGAAAATAATTTACCTGCAAAAGAAAGATTATCGGGTTTGAATAAAACAATTGTTTCAATAAGATCGCCTTCAATATTTTTTTTTATCTCTACCGCTGTATTTAATATGGAATGTGTGTCTTTCTCAACATGAACAACATCAACCTTGCAGTAAAGCGATGTCGCCTGCGCATGACGTTGTACAAAATCTCCGTTGGTCGGACTCACTTTATTTGGATACCAGCTTGTAAGCCACAACACTTTCATCAGGCAGGCGTATTAAATTTCAAAAGAGAAAACAATGTTTGGTAGTCGGTTTTTTTCCATTTAAAAAATTCAAACCAGTGTATGGCATAGCCTTTATAAAAATGCCACATTGAATAACCAACATTGGCCATATAACTTGCAGTGCTTACTGCTGCTGCAGCAATTATACCATAGCGGGGAACAAGAATAAAATCGCCTGTTATCATTACAATCAAACCAATTATAGCGCCATATAAATTAACCTTTACATTTCCCTTACCGGCAAAATAAGCAGACAATAAAACCAGCACGCTTAATGAAAAAATTCCCGGGATAATAATAAGCATGGGCAATTGCATTTCATTAAAGCTTTCGCCAAAAATAGTTGTAAATAATTGCCTGCCGGCTACAGCAATAATTATAAATACCAATAGAAATAATTGAGAGAATAATCTTGCAATGGTCATTATTGTATTGCTTAGTGTTTTTTGATCAATGCCGCTTGCAGATCTTGGAAAAACAACGCTGGCAATTATTTGCGGTAGCGTTAGCATTAGCTGCCCAAGCTTTGATACCTGTATATAATTCCCAAGATCAGCAGCCGTACAAACAGGACTGTAGTTCACAAAAAGATAATCTACTTTATATACCAAAAAGAAAACTGCATTGGCTCCAAGTGCAGTTGCCGAATAGCGTATAAGTTTTTTAAAATAAGTTCTGCCGGGAAAAGATAAAGCGCCTTCTTTTTTGTACTTAATTATATAAGAAATAAAAATCGATAAACCACCTGTAAAAAAAGTTGCAAAGAATAATGTTGTAATCCAATGAACCTGTGTTAAAGTTGTGTGAGCAGATTTGCCTGGTATAAAGCAGACAAAAATTATATTAACTATCGCTAATAAAAAATTAGGTAAAAAATAATTTTCCCTGGTATAATAAATTGCCACAGAATAATTGGTGAGTAATTGCCCGCACAGGTAAAAAAAGCCATAGGCGCAATACCATGGCAACAAGGTTTTATCAGCCGATGCATCAAATAAAAAATAAAGGTTTACAAATGCAATCGTTATAATGCCCGCAACAAAACTCCATGTTGCTGTAAGCGTGATCAATTTATTTTTTTCAATTAAATTGCCTGAAGCAAAATAAATAATGCCAGACTCACCGCCAAGGCTTAATACAACTTGAGTAAATGAAAAAATAACGGTGATCAAAAACAAATTTCCTGTGCCTGCTGCCTGCAGGTAACGCGATAGAAAAATATTTACAAGCAGCACGGAAAAAAAATAAAAGCTACGCCAGATAATACTTTGCGTGAGTAGTTTTTTTAAGCCCATTTAGTTGAATATATTATTTCAGGCTTTTTATGATGGTAATAAATTCATCAGCAATAAGCGAAGCGCCGCCAACCAAACCGCCGTCAACATCAGGCTGAGAAAAAATCTCTTTTGCATTTGATGCTTTTACACTGCCGCCATATAAAACAGAAATAGTATCTGCAACATCATTTCCATATTTACCTGCAAGCACTTTGCGCAAATGTGCATGCATTTCCTGCGCCTGTAAACTGGTTGCAGTTTTTCCTGTGCCAATTGCCCAGATTGGTTCGTAGGCAATTACAATTTTTTGAACATCTTCAGCAGAAAAATGAAATAAAGATTCTTCCAATTGCTTTTCTACAAATTCATTTTGCGTTTGTGCATCGCGAATGCTTAAAGGTTCGCCACAACAAAAAATTGGAGTGATGTTATATTCCAATGCAATATTTAATTTTTCTGCTAGGAACTGGTTACTTTCTTCAAAATATTCACGGCGTTCAGAATGGCCAAGCACAACATATTGTATGTTTAGCGATTGCAACATTTCAACAGAAACTTCTCCTGTATAAGCGCCTGATTTTTTACTGTAACAATTTTGTGCAGCAATAAAAAAATTATTATTATTTATTTTTTGCTGCGCCATTTGCAGGTAAGGAAAAGGCACGGCAAAAACAGCAAGTTGATCTTCGTTCAAATTTATTTGGGCAGATAAAATATCATTCAATAAGGCTTCAGCTTTATCAATGGTTAAATTCATTTTCCAGTTGGCGGCTGCTATTTGCTTTCTCATGTAGTGATTTAATTTTAATAAAATTATTTGAAGTCAGAGACTTTGCACATAAACCTGCGAAGTTTGGAAACTTCGCAGAGCGATTTAATTTTTATTCATCTTAACTTGGAAACCTTAACTGATTGTCCCGCGCTCAAAAATATGTTTTAACACAGAAATTTCAGCAGAAGATAATTTTTGTCCTTTCATTTTCTTCCAGTTATCAATATGTTCAACAGCTTTTTCAAATATATAAGTCGACGAATCATTTATTCCCCAGCTAAAATCATTAATAATTTTTGGCGATAAGCCTTCACCAAAAATATTGCAACAAATACCAATTACAGTTCCTGAATTTATGGAAGTATTAATTGCAGTACGGCTGTAATCGCCCATGATCGTTCCACATTTTTTACCCACATTAATATTAGCATTTGATGCTTTATGCCACATGCTGATTTCATTGCCCGAATTTTTGACATTGCTGTTGCTTGTGCCAGCGCCCAGGTTGCAATATGAACCAATAACTGAATTGCCCAAATAACCATCATGCGCTTTGTTGCTGTAAGATTGAAGTACGCTGTTTTTTATTTCGCCGCCAACCGTACAATAAGGTGCAACTGTTGTTGCGCCATACATTTTTGAACCCATTTTTACCGTTGCGCCTTCGCAAATTGCAATTGGCCCGCGCAGCATTGTGCCTTCCATTATTGTTACATTTTTTCCAATAAAAACCGGTCCTGTTGATGCATTGATAATAGAATGTTCAACAACTGCGCCTTCTTCAATTATTATATTTTCAGGCTGAATGATTTTATTAGTATCAGAAATTTTTTGCGTGCTGCTTCTGGCAAATAACAGTAAAAAATCTTTGCGCAGTTGTTCCTCATTCCACAAAAAAATCTGCCATGGAAATTGCAAACGCAATGCGGTATCAGTTACTGAAACATCTTCAAAAAAGCTTTCTGTATCGTTGATGCTGAAATCATGCATCATGTTTAAATTTCTTCCTGCTATCAAACCAACAACATCATATAAAGCCTGGCCTGTTTGTAATGAAAGTACCTGTGCACGCAGTGTATCCTCATCTTTTAATGAAGCATCAATAAATAAATATTCATCCTGCGGAATCGGTTCATATAATGCCGAAAGATAATTTTCTGTATATACATACACAGGCAAACCACTTATCGCTTCCCATCTTTCTTTAATGGTAAAAATTCCAAAACGCAGATCTGCAATCGCTTTGGTTTGTGAAAGCGGGTATAAATTTTGCTTTGCCTGTGTATCAAATAAAATAATTACCATGATTGTAAAGATATTGTTGTAAAAAAAAGAATGAAAATATTATAATTGATTCAGCATTACATTTACCGCGTTATAGCAATAAAGCAGCCGTTCATGAACCAAAGAAAAATTTTATCCTTTTTTTTAGTTTTTATTTTAGTTTTTGTATTTGTAAGATGCTCTTCAGGAAGTGCTGAAAAAACCAGCAATAAAAAAGATACAATCATTCTTAATAATCCTGATTTTAAATTTGATTCTTTAAGCCAGGAACAAATTGCGTATTATGCAAATGCTGTGCAGGAGTTTTATGATAAACGACTTGCAAAAACAGGTTTTAATGGCGCTGTTCTTGTTGCAAAAAACGGGCAGATTGTATTTGAAAAATATAACGGCTTCAGCAATTTTGTTACAAAGGATTCCTTGAACGAGCATACGCCTTTTCATCTTGCATCTATATCAAAAACGTTTACAGGAATGGCTGTCCTGAAGTTGTGGGAAGAAGGAAAACTTTCGCTTGATGATTCGCTGCAAAAATATTTTCCGCAACTACCTTATTATGGCATTACTATAAAAATGTTGTTAAGTCATCGCAGCGGGTTACCTAATTATTTATATTTTATGGATAGCCTTTGGGATAAGCATACAGAGATGACCAATGAAGATGTGCTGAATGCTTTGATCGTTCATCATCCGCCAATACAAAATTTTCCTGGTAAAAGATTCCAATATTGCAATACCAATTTTATGCTGCTTGCGCTGATAGTGGAAAAAATCACAGGGGAAAAATTTCCGGATTACATGAAGCAAAACATTTTTGAACCGCTTGGCATGAATGATACTTATATCTTTTCTATAAAAGATACGGCACATTATATTCCTACATGGTCTTATTCAAGACCTTTTCCAATGGATGCATGGGATTGTACCTATGGCGATAAAAATGTGTACAGCACCGTGCGTGATCTTTTTATGTGGGATAAATCTTTGTACCAGCATACGTTCTTAAAAAAGGCAACGCTTGATATGGCTTTTACGCCGCTAAGCAATGAAGTTCATTCAATGCATAATTATGGCCTGGCGTGGAGATTATTTATTAAAGATGGTGATACGGTTATATATCATAATGGTAAATGGCATGGTACAAATACATCATTTATACGGCTTGTGCAGGATACGGCAACTATAATTGTTTTGGGAAATAAAGAAAACCGTAACATTTACCAGGCAAAAGAAATGGAAGGCATCTTTAATGGCAAATCTGAAATGGATAAGCTGGATGAATGATAAGTTATAAGTTATAAATGATGAATGATAATTGTATCTTGCGCAACCATAACTTATAATTCATAACTCATAATTTATATTTTACAATGAGTGTATTGCTGAATAAAAATTCAAAAGTAATTGTACAGGGTTTTACGGGAACTGAAGGCAGTTTTCATGCATCGCAGATGATTGAATATGGAACGCAGGTTGTTGGCGGTGTTACACCCAATAAAGGCGGAAGCACACATCTTGACCGTCCTGTATTTAATACCGTTGCAGAAGCATTAAAAGAAACCGGCGCCAACGTAAGCATCATATTTGTGCCGCCTGCATTTGCGGCTGATGCAATTATGGAAAGTGCTGAAGCGGGAATTGAACTGATCGTTTGTATAACGGAAGGTATTCCTGTGCAGGATATGGTGAAAGTGAAAAATTATTTGTTGGGAAAATCATCAAGATTAATCGGACCTAACTGCCCCGGGGTAATTACTGCTGATGAAGCCAAGGTTGGTATTATGCCAGGTTTTATTTTTAAGAAAGGACGTATTGGTATCGTGTCAAAATCAGGCACACTTACTTATGAAGCTGCAGACCAGGTTGTAAAAGCAGGCCTTGGTATAAGCACTGCAATTGGTATAGGTGGTGATCCTATTATCGGCACAACAACTAAAGAAGCTGTTGAATTATTTATGAATGACGATGAGACTGATGGCATCATTATGATCGGAGAAATTGGTGGAGGAATGGAAGCTGAAGCAGCACGCTGGATAAAAGAAAATAACCGGAAACCTGTAGTAGGTTTTATAGCAGGACAAACTGCACCGCCGGGCCGCCGTATGGGACATGCCGGTGCAATAATTGGCGGTGAAGAAGATACTGCAAAAGCCAAAATGAAAATATTAAATGAATGCGGTGTTCATGTTGTTGAAAGTCCTGCGAACATTGGTAAAACTATGGCTGAGGTTTTGAAATGATATGCTTGAGTTTTCAAACTCACAACAATTCTTCTCTTAATTTTTTTGGCAAAGATTGAACGATGAGATTATAAGAATCATCAATCATTTCTTTTATAAGTTTGGTTGAAATACTTCCATCAATAACAACTGTGTTCCAGTGTTTTTTATTCATGTGATAACCTGGTTTGATCGCCTCATATTCTTCACGCAGTTCAATAGCTTTTTCAGGATCGCATTTGGCATTGAATTGTAAAGGGTTTGCATCAAGCGCAACCAATAAAAATATTTTATTAAGTACACGAAATACCAATGTAGTTTCTCCAAAAGGAAAATCTTCTGTAACAGCTTTTTGGGAAAGGCAGTATTCGCGGAGGGTTTCAATGTTCATGCAATGATTGTTTGAAGACTTAGGAACTATTTGAATTAATTGTACTTAAAATTATAAACCCGGAGATGCCATGAAAAACATCTGTACAAGTGAGTGACACAACCGTGATGCCACGAAGAACGTAAGCTGACAACATACATAAAATATATAACTCAAACAGCAAGCTTACACTTTTAAAAAAACTTTCTTCTTATACATAAAATATAAAAAGAACCATTTAACCATTACAAAACAAATAGCTAACACCACATCATTCCATGGATCGCTGAAGAGCTGACCGAGCCATCCAAAAAAAGCACTGGTACTATACTCCCAGTTTATAAATCTGCCGGACATATAAATGAGTATCGAATTCATTCCTATCACCCGAAAAAAGAACGACCATTTCTTATAACCTTTTACATCAATAATATAATAAAAAATGGAAAGCAGTATTAAACTGTAACCGCCAACATTCATTACAAAAGAACTCGTCCACAAATTTTTATTAATAGGGAAATCAAGATTCCAGAGTTGTGCGATACCCAAAAAAATTATACCTGTTACAAACATGTATAAACATTTTTTTGCCCCACTGAAAGACTTATTATTCTTTAAAAAATTCCCCGTTAAAATGCCTAATAATCCTGTACCAATTGCAGGTATGGTTGATGTTAATCCTTCGGGGTCATGAATACCGAGATAAAGCCTGCCAGGTAAAATGGACCGGTCAATATAAGAAGCGAAATTTCCCTGCATGGTAAGATCGCCGGGGCTAAAACCAGGTGCGCTGGTAAATTTCAACAGCAGCCAATAACCAATAAGCAATGCACCAAACCAGATTATTTGTGCCCGTTCTTTTGAGTAGAGATAAATAATATTTGCAAACATATAAGCAAGCCCGATGCGGCCGAGCACACTGCCAAAACGTATTTGTGAAAGTGGTTGAATTTTTAAACCATTATTATAAATTATACCGAGCAGAACAAGTAATAAACCTCTTTTTATTACACGCCACAACAGTGTTTCCCTGCTCCTGCCTTTCTCTAATACACGCCCAACTGAATATGGTGTTGCAACGCCAGCGATAAAAAGAAACAAAGGAAAGATCAGATCATAAAAATGAAAACCGTTCCATGCAGGATGCGTTAACTGGTTTGAAAACCCTGCCCAGAATGAATTGCCTGTAGCCTTTGCTATTGTATTTACAATTTCTTCTGCGCCCATGATCCAGAACATATCAAATCCGCGCAATGCATCCAATGAGTATAATCGTTGTGGTGTGTATGTTACAGTGTCGTTGGCTGCAGATAAATTAGTTGTTGGTTTTGCCATTATGATAAGCGTTAGAAAAATAAAAGTACTTTAAAGCAGATATATTTTAAAAGATCAATTAGCTTATACTATTGTATTTCTTAAAAGAAATTATCTCTTCTTATGTCAATTAAACAATCCAACACTTACTTCCACATCAGGATTATCCATTAAAAACACAGCCATTTCTTCATTCATTGTAAAACCTTTATCGGTAGTATTTAAAACCACTTCAAGATTTTCCTGCGGTTCCTTTATTTTAAATTTTAAAGATGATTTTCCCGGGTTTGATTTTACATTTTTTTCAATAAAATGTACAAATTCATTGGTGAGTGAAGCTGGCTCAATACAAATTTCAAGGTTACGCGTAAGATTCATTTTTGCGGTTTCCAAAAGATTAATGGCATTCACTTTAAATTCATATTCATCGCCGTTAAAACGTTGTTTAAAATAACCATAGATCAATAAATTATTTCCTTTCTCAACATAATTTTTAAACTTTATATAATCGTCGCTCCATAACATCAGTTCTGTTTTGCCACTGAAATCTTCCAGCATCATTGAGCCAAAATTTTTACCATTACGTGATATGCGGTGTTGAGCATCTGTAACCAAACCTGCAATGCGTATATTTTTTTCCCTGTTTGCTGCGGCCAGCGTATTTGATTCTTTTATTTCATTAAAGTCAATAAGTTTTGTAATGCCGTAATATTTTAATTCAAACTTGAAATGGTCAAGCGGATGCCCGCTCATAAACATGCCTGTAACTTCCTTTTCTCTATCTAGTTTTTCAGTCAGGCTCCACTCGCTGCATTTAGGTAAGAGAGGAGAGGCGATAGCGGGTAAAATTGTATCACCAAATAACGAATTTGCACCTTGCTGTTTATTTGCCTGGAAAGTATTTCCAAAACGGATGATGCGTTCAATGCCGGTTATTGTATCGTTTGGCATTGTATAAAAATATTGCGCACGATGCACATCTTTAAAACAATCAAATGCGCCGGAATTGGCAAGGCTTTCAATTGATTTTTTATTTACGCTGCGTTGGCTAATGCGTTTAATAAAATCAAAAACATCTGTATAAATACCATTCTTTTTTCGCTCTGCAATAATGCTTTCAATAGCTGCATCGCCAACGCCTTTCAATCCGCCTAAACCAAAACGTATTTCGCCCTTTGCATTCACGGCAAAGCCTTTCAATGATTCATTAATATCAGGCCCAAGTACCTTTAAGCCCATGCGTTTGCATTCTTCCATGTGAAAAGTTACCTTATCAATACTGCCTGAATGATTCAATACTGCAGACATGTATTCTCCGGGATAATATGTTTTTAAATATGCTGTTTGATAAGCCACCAGTGCGTAGCATGTTGAGTGAGATTTATTAAAAGCATATTGCGCAAATGCTTCCCAGTCACGCCATATTTTTTCAAGCACATCTGCCTTAAAACCCTTTGCTGTAGCGCCTTTGATAAAACTGTCTTTCATTTTATCCAGCGTCTTGCGGTCTTTCTTTCCCATTGCTTTACGCAATATATCAGCCTGGCCTTTTGTGAAGTCTGCAAGCTTTTGTGAAAGCAACATTACCTGTTCCTGGTAAACGGTTATGCCATAAGTCTCTTCAAGATATTCCTGCATTTCAGGTACATCATACACCACATTTTCACGACCATGTTTACGTGCAACAAACTGGGGAATATATGCCATTGGCCCCGGGCGATACAATGCATTCATTGCGATGAGATCATCAAATTTATCAGGCTTTAATTCACGCAGATATTTTTGCATACCTGCACTTTCAAACTGGAACGTTGCATTTGTTTCACCACGTTGATATAGCTGAAAAGTTTTTTCATCATCCAAAGGCAAAGTATCTAAATCAATTTCTATGTTATGATATAGTTTGATGAGCTCAAGCGCTGTTTTTAAAATAGATAAAGTACGTAAGCCAAGAAAATCCATTTTCAATACACCAGCTTCTTCAATGGTGCTGCCATCAATTTGAGTAACCCATAAATCAGAATCCTTTGATGTGGCAACAGGGATCAATTCCGTTAAATCTTTAGGCGCGATGATAATGCCTGCCGCATGAATGCCCATGCTGCGCACATTGCCTTCAAGACGCTCTGCTTCTTTCAACACCTGTGCACGCATATCATTGCCGTTATAAATTTCACGCAGCTTGCGGATGTTTTCAAATTCTTCGCCTCTGTCTTCAGAAGCCTGTTCACCGGGAATTGCTGCTTTAAAAATTTTTTTCAGTGTAGTACCAATTCTTTCAGGAACCATTTTCGTTAACGCATTGCTTTCAGACAAAGGCAGATCCATTACACGTGCTACATCTTTAATGCTCATCTTCGCTGCCATGGTGCCATAGGTGATAATTTGCGCTACCTGGTTCCTGCCATATTTCTCCACCACATAATCAATTACCTTCTGCCTGCCTTCATCATCAAAATCTGTATCAATATCAGGCATTGTTTTTCTATCCGGATTGAGGAATCTTTCAAACAGCAAATTGTATTTTATAGGATCTATGTTGGTAATGCCGATACAATAAGCCACAACACTTCCGGCAGCAGAACCACGCCCCGGTCCAATAAAAACACCACGCTCTTTTCCCGCTTTTATAAAATCACTAACGATTAAAAAGTATCCGGCAAACCCCATTGTTTTTACAGTGAATAATTCAAAGTCCAAACGTTCACGCAAGGCTTCATCAATTTCGCTGTATCGTTTTTTTGCACCTTCGTAAGTGAGATGATGGAGGTAATTCCATTGATTCAAATTTTTATCATCGCTTGTTTGAAATGCCGGGGGAACAGGAAACGCAGGCAATAAAATATCCTTCTTTAAGTCAAGCGCTTCAACTCTGTCAACGATAATATTTGTGTTGTCTAATGAATGTGGTACATCATTAAATGTTTCCATCATTTCTTCCGGCGACTTAAAATAAAACTGGTCGTTTGGAAATTTAAAGCGACGATTTTTTACATGCATATCATCATTCACAAAATCATCAAACCCTGGTGTGCTTTGCTTTTCGCCTGTGTTGATGCAAAGCAAAATATCATGCGCGTTATAATCTTCTTTTTCCGTGTAATGGCTGTCATTTGTTGCGATTACCGGCACATTATATTTTTTCGCAAATTTTAATAGTGTTGTATTTATTTTATTTTGATCAGGAATATTGTGCCGCTGAATTTCTATAAAATAATCATCACCAAACAAATTATGCCACCACTGAAACTCCTGCTCTGCCTGCGTTTCAGACAAATGTAAAATTGCCTGTGGCACATACGCACCAATGCAACATGTTGTTGCAATAATGCCTTCGTGATATTTTTCGATCAAAGGTTTATCAATGCGCGGATACTTGCTGTAATAGCCTTCAATAAAACCAAGTGAAGTAAGCTTGATCAGATTTTCATAGCCTTTCCTGTTCTTCGCCAATAAAACCTGGTGATAGCGTTCATCTTTTTGTTCTTTCGAAAAACTTTTGCGATGCATGTCTTCCACCACATAAAACTCGCAGCCGATAATTGGCTTTACTACAGGTTCTTTTATATCATTTCCTTTATCATCTTTACCAACAACACGTGTATTATTCCATGCCTGTTTTACAAATTCAAACACGCCAAACATATTGCCATGATCCGTTATTGCAAGTGCAGGCATATTATGTTTCGCTGCTTTTTTATATAATGAATCAATGCCAGCAGCACCGTCAAGCAAAGAATATTGTGTGTGAACGTGAAGATGAGAAAACTGCATGTTACTACTTAATGTTTTTATTTAACTATGTTGGGTTGAAAACAAATATAAATCTCCTAAAAGCCCTTTTCTACCTTGTTTTAATTCAGTTACAGCTATAAAAAAACCAGGCTTATTTAAAGGATGAACATCTTTTTTACAGATCAAATTTGCTACTTGACAGTCATCTTCATATAGATAACCAATAAGACTATCTAAAACAGTCTTTGCAATATTATCCACATCAATATCAAACAATTTTTCTTTAGGTATTTCAACAGCTATTGTAACCTCTACCAAAGACGGTTTTAGAATTTTTTTCACCTCAAAAGAAGAGTTAAGTATTTGTTCACGTATTAAAATTTCAAACTCTTTTACTGACTTTGAGCTTGGCTTTTTAACGTAAAAGTTCTCTAATATTTGTTCTTTTCCTTGGTCATCAATATTTATAATTTTAACTGGCTTAAAATCTTCTTTTTTACTTGGGATAGTATTGCCAATATTACCAAACAATATATCTATTTCTGGGTTTTGAATAAAAGTCACAACTTTTGGTTTCATATAAATGCTATTTGTTACTTCTTCAATTTCTTTAAACGAACCAACAAATTTCCCAAATAACGCTCAAAGAAACACACACTCTTTTCCACATTTGCATTTTGTTAATGAAACGCGTAAAACTTATGCACCAATCATTCGTTATTATAATTGATTTTTATATTGCGCACTTCAATGAATTTAAAATTAACTACCATCGTTTTCCTGCTGTTAATTTTAAGCAGTTGTAAAAGCTTGCAACCAGCAGCTTCGCGCAATAAAAGCGCTGCAGCGTCTTCGTCTAAAAAAAATAGCCCTCAATTTTTAAATGGAGTAAGTATTACGCCTGGTGAAAATAAGAACAGTAATTACGCTTATAATAAATCCAGGCAATCCAATAAAAAATATAATAATGTTGCTGCGTCATCAGTTAATATAGAACAAGCAAACTGGCTGCAAATTAAGTATGCGATAATGACGGATATGCCGGTTGAGCAATTGAATAATTTGCCATTGCTTCAACAAATTGATCATTGGTGGGGAACACGTTATTGCATGGGCGGAGATGATGAAAATTGTATTGATTGCTCTGCCTTTACACAAACTATGTTGCGCAATGTATATGGTGTGAATGTGCCACGCACTGCGAATGAGCAATATGATTTTTCAAAGCATATTAATGATACAGATTTGCAGGAAGGTGACCTGGTTTTTTTTAAAAGCGGCCACTCTATAACACATGTTGGTTTGTACGTAGGCAATTATAAATTCGTGCATGCATCAACCAGTGAAGGCGTTATGATAAGTGATCTGGATGATTCTTACTGGAGTAAAAAATATGCCGGTGCAGGCAGAGTGATTCAATAAATTTTTTAAACTCTTTTTACTACCGGAATCGCCGTCATAGCTGCAGCATCTTTAAAATCTATATGTTGAATATCTCCCGGAAAATTGAAGCGGTAATTTTTTCTTGTAATGCTACCAGTAACTGTTAGGGCTGTGTTGCCGGTATATTGAAACACGACTGTTTGCTTTACCTGCATAGGTGGTGCCTGTACTTGTGTGCGATTATTAATGGAAGTATTTGCTTGTTGACTTAAACCGGTTCTTTTTTTTCCGCAATTACACATACAAAAAAGTTTTACGTTATAAGTTTTGTGTTGTAAGTTTTAATCTTCATGATATGTTGGTGTGTCGTTATTATCTCTTTTAGATGTTGCCTGTTCCAGCAAACATGCTGCGCCTGATAAAGCAAGCCATACTAAAATTTTTTCAATCCGGTTTTGCCCAAGCCACATTCCAAAAGGCAAGGCTATCCAGATACTGAGGCAATAAAAACAGTCCATCAGCTTTCCAAAAAAACTATTGCCTGCTTTTTTTCTTATCCAAAAAATGAGATCAAAAGGGCCATCTTCTTTACCTAATAAATGTGTTAATCTCCAAACAACAAAAACCGATAGTATCAGGTAAAGTATGTTCACTAAAAAATTTGTGTTGATTAATCTTATCTAAAGCTATAAAATTTTTACAGTAAAAAGCAGTTGACAGATTTTTGAAACCTGCCAACTGCTTATGAAAATAAACAGAGATTATTTCACACTGTCGTTTGGCTGAAGACAAATAATTTGTTCTGTGTAAGAATAATTATTCGTCCACTGGCTGTCATAGATCGTTTTTTCATAAGCGATCAATGCAACTTTACCACAAGGCGTAGCTGCGCCGGCAGTTGGAAAACTATATGTGTTTGATGCATTTGATGTGCCGCTTATTGACCCACCAAAAGTGCATATCAATGAATAATCGCGCAAATGTGCATCATACACAGAGTATGAACCTGTAATGGTATCACCCATTTTATAATGCGTGCAATCGCCAAGATCATCTACAACCAGGTTGATGGAAGGAGCGAGATTATCCATTTTAATATACTTGGTAAACACACCTGCAACACCTTCAATATCCATTTCCAGTTTCAACAGGTCGTTTGTGCCAGGGCTCCATCTTGCTAAAACATTATCTGTGTTTTTATCAAACGACTGGTAATCGTAATAGAATGTAAGCGGATCTGCAGATACAGTGTTGTATTGTACATAAGGAGGAACAGGTAACCAACCAACGATTGTAAAATCATTACTGATATAATAGCTTGCCAGCGTATTCATGTTAGTAACTTTAATGCGGTAGCGATGGCCTAAGAAAGAAGGTCCCTGCACCACAATAATACCACCAAACGGACTATAATCATTAACACCAACCTGGTTCAATGCGAACTTTGCACCCGGAATTGTCAAGCCATTGAAATCACTTATTTTATCAACAGGAATACCACCTAAAATATTAATGATCGGTTCTAACGCGCCTGTGCCTGTACCTGGTTTAATTTGAACGTACGTATCCACCCGGTTGCCCCAATATTGCAGTGAATTTGCATCTGTTGTTGAAGGTGCAACATTCCATGAAAGCACAGCACGTATTTTTACAACTTCAGGATCAAAACATTCTTTTCTTATTGCATTAAAATCATAAGGAAGAATGGCTGCATAAGATAAACCACCTGCAGGTATATCATTAATGTCATGCACATTTACAGTGGTTGTACCAACGTAATGCCAGTTGCAATCGTTGTTCCAATCGGCCCAGAAACTAACGTATTCAAGGCTTCCTGCACTGCACAGATCACCTGAATAACCTGCCGGTCTTTTTATTCTTATGGATGCAACAAATTGTTCAAGATTATAATCAAGGCCAACGTTTTCAATCTGCTCATAAGAAACATCAGCATTGGTATTTTCCAGTTCGCCAATTATCTGTGTCCAGTCAATGCCATATTGTTTCCAAAGGTCAATGTTTTGAGAAATTGCTTCTGAATCAAAACTATCTAATGCAGCTTTTACGTTTTGCAAGCCAAACCTTGCGGCACTTACAGTTTCATTTCCTTTATAAATGCCAACAAGAGATGCAACATCTAATACCTGCGGCGACAGCGATGCTTTGGATTGCGCTAAGATCATTTCTCCGTTAGGAATTATCTTGGCTGCATCAGCCATTTTTAATTCAGGTTGTGCAACGGCAAGCTCAACAAGCTGGGCAAGATTTTCATTTTCAAGAATGATGAATTTCTTTGGTTTTATCTGCACATAATCATCAACGGTATCGCCCCAAATAGAATCATAATCCGGCATATTAGCTGGCGGAATTTTGTTCCATTCCAATATGGCTCTTGCTTTTGGCAACACATGCTGGCTGCAGAAATTTGTTTTTGGAATGATGTTGAGCGATGCAGAATAGCTCAATGGTTTTTCAGGATTTTTGGTACAGTCGTTACTGGTGGGAATGTCATGTTCATTTACGGCTGTATAACCTTGGTCTTCCCAACCGCTGCCATAATCAAGATAAAAACGCACAAATGCAAATGAGCCTGCGGTACACAAGCTGCCGTTATAACCAAAGTCGCGTTTGGTAGCAAAGATGGCTTCCAGTCTTTGCATGTCTGGATTGTACGATACTGACTGCAATTCTTCGTAAAAAGTATTGCCTGAATGAGCGATCACACTTTCCTTAAAATCGCTAAGTGTTTTTTGTGTGGAAGGATGTTCAGAAGCGTGCAACGCACCAAAGCTTTGCCTCAAGTCCTGAATGTTTTTTTGTCTGTCCATAATGGTGTTTTTTATTTGTAGTCGTTAGCAGCTACAAAAAAGTTAATGCCTACTCTTTTCAAAATTGCCGGGAGGCTGAGGATTTTCGGCTACGTCCTGCGAGAAGAATTAATCGCATATTGGTTAGACAGGCAAACAAAAGCATCTTTATATTTTCTTAAAAGAAGATATGAGATATGTATGTGTAGTTTATTTTTTCCAGTCCTGTATTCTTGTTTTGGCAACATCAACTAATTGCATAGCGTCGGGTGTAAGTTTTAGTAAGAACATTCCGCCAATTAATACGCATGAAAAAAGAAGCGACCGGATGATAATACCAATCCATCCATTCATACTAAAAAATAAAAAATAAGCAGCAGCTATTGCAGCAATGCCAATTAAAACAGCGTATAACGTTTCTGCATTAAATGGTTGCATTTTAAATTTTCTGCGCAGAAATTCGTACCGGATAAAATTGTACACTACCTGTGATATAAGCTCTGCATAAGCAGGGCCTATAATACCATACCGCTGAATTAAAATGTAGGCTAATGGTATGCGTAATGAAAGTAAGATAACGCCTGTGTAAAATTCAAACTTCCAGAACGTAGATGTGGCAATGATAACAGAATTTACGCCGGTGCCTGCGTCAATAATTTTGGCAATGCCTAAAATAAATACTACACCGAGCCCCGCGGCATATTCATTTTGTATATGTAAGATGGATATGCCCTGTCCCACATTCAACCATACATTTCCAAAAATAAATAAAGCCAACAGCAACATATTTATGCTTGAACGATGATAGATACGGTTGATCTCAGGAAAATTTTTATCCTTCCATGCTCTTGATAAAACTCCTGTTGAAATAGATGTAATGCTGCGTTGCGGTATCTCAATTAAGTTGGCAACATAAGCTGCAAGACTATACACAGCCGTTGCCGTTAAACCCATTTTGCTGGCAATTAAAATTCCGCTGATGGTGATAGCGACTGCATTTAAACATATTCCGCCAAAAACAAAGAACTGCAGCCCGAGCATCTTTTTAAAAAACTTTTTTGTAACGCGGCTTATGGTAAATGTTATGTTGAACTGGTGAATGCGCCACAAGTAAATTATCATGAACCCGGCAATAATTAAATACAATGTTGAGAAGAGATACATGAACTGTGTAAAGCTTATCAGCTTGAAATAATACAGCAGTATAAATACAGTTGTTATAATTCTTAATATCGTTTCTTTTAAAGCATTTGTTACAACCGTTTTTTGCAAGGCCCATGAATAACCTTCCAGTACAGCAAAAAATAAATAGCCTAAACTAAATGGATAAACGAGATAATAGAAATCAAGAAACAAGGGAGAGCGCTCACTGAACTTGCGTACAACATACGGCTGAAACACAATGCCGGTAAAGGTTATAAGCACAAAGCCAATAACAGATGCCACTAAAACCCATGTAAGCAGGTCATTCTTTTTATCAGGAAGATTGTCTTTAAAGTAAGGATAAAATTTGTATAGAACAGGAATGGTTCCCAGACTTGCAAATGCAAAAATGTTTTGCGCAAAATCGAAAAATAAACGTGTTAATCCAAACTGGTCAGTTGTGAATGAGTTATGTTTAGAATAAAAATACATGTTGAAAGCGCCAACCAAAAAACCAAAATAAACAATGATGCTTGATTGAATAGTTTGCTTTCGTATACCCGACATTTTACTTTTTTAAAACGGCTTAATTTGTTGATTAATTATTTTTTCCAGTTGCCCAACAATCTTCTTAATACAAGTATTTCACCTGTATGATAACTTGTATGATCAGCGATAACCATTGCTTCGCGTAAAAGTGTTTGCCCGTTACCATGTTCAAATGGCTTATACAAATCTTCTGCATCTCTTAAAAGCTGGATGAACTCATCAAGATCGTCATTAATTATTTTGATACAGTTATTCCATTCAGCTTCATCTTTTGGTGCTGTATTTTTTGGCCAGTAATCATCCGGCCAGTTCAGTTCTTTGTAATTTTTATTAATTGAAAAATCAAGAATATCTTTTTGTGTAATGCGGATGTGTTCTGTTATCTGCCAGATACTGTATGGTAAATCTCCGGGCTTCTTTCCAAGATCTTCAAACGGAATATTTTTTATAGCGCCATTAAAAGTTACATGTGCATGGCCCTTTGTTAAAAAAGATTCTAATTCTTTGATAAGATTATTTTTTTCGGATGTTTCATTTTTCATATTGGTTATTAATTAATAATTACTGAATAATTTAGGTATAAGCATTGGTGTTACAGAACGGTATTGAATGTATGATTCGCCAAAATCTTTTATTAATTTTTTTTCTTCGAAATGAATGCCAATGATTGTGTAAATAGTTATGCATAAGCAGGAGAGAAGATTGCTTAGTGATGGATGCAGAAAAAATATGCTCCACACAAACAACAACGTAGCTGTATACAACGGATGCCTTACATAATTATATAAGCTCGTTTTAAGCAATGTGTCAGTTTTTTTTGTTTTACGAAAAACATCAGCACCACTTAACTCAAAGAAAAATTTTTTTGTAAAGAAGATCATGAGCGCTGCGCCTGTTACTATTCCTGTAACTGCTATAATCATTTGAAGTAATGGTGCTTGCCAAAGCAATACGGTTTTAATAGTAAGATGATATATTATAATTGCACCTAAACTTATAAATGCAAAAGCAGAATAGAGTATGCGGTAATACTTATAACTTTTTTTCATTGTTGTCTGCACCTGTTTCTTCCATCTTTCACTGGCAAATATGCTGTGAAATAAAGAAAAGAAAAGCCAAAATAGTACAAGCAAAATATGTTGTATAAGCATCAACAAAATTTCAAATGCTAAATATCATTCAAATTATTTTAAAAGCGGCTAATGTTAAATAAATATAAATGCTGTTCCAAACTTTAAACGCAATTTCCAGGCTTTCGTCAAGTCACCAAATTTTTAATTATGAAAAAAGGTTTTTTATTAATCGCATGTGCCGTATTATCATTTTCGGTATTCGCACAAACCCCGCAAACAACTTCATCAAGCAAGCAATCACCACAGGTTAAAACAGACCAGGCAAACACAAAAAATTCAAAAACAGCTTTATCAAAAGACAAAAGTAAAATGAAGTCTGATAAAGCCAATCATGCATCTGCTCAAACAAAAAAGGCTGATAAGAAACAGGTAAAAGCAGATAAGTCTACTGTAAAAACAACTAAGAAAACTCAAAAGAAAGACAAAAAAACCGTTGCTAAGAAAACACCATCTTCCTCTACAGGAAGTTTGAGTACACCTCCTAAACAATAATGTGATGTGTTAAAAAAAAAGCCCCGCAATAAGCAGGGCTTTTTTTTATATAAACTTTTTATGAATTAAAAATTACTTGCCGGAGAAACAGTTTGTCTCCCCTGAATACGGCCGCCCTTCATTAAGCCATCGTATTGCCGCATTAAAAGATGTGTTTCTATCTGCTGCAAAGTATCCAGAATAACACCAACCATAATTAATAAGGAAGTACCTCCAAAAAAAGTGCTGAAGCCCTGTGTTACGCCAAGCATTTGTGCAAAGCCTGGAAGAATACCAACAATAGCTAAAAATACCGCGCCGGGTAATGTTATTTTATCCATAATAGCGCCGATAAAATCTGCAGTGGGCTGGCCTGGCTTTACGCCCGGAATAAATCCATTATTACGTTTAAGATCTTCGCTCATTTGCTTTGGATTGAAAATAAGCGCTGTGTATAAAAATGTAAACGCAATCACCATCACTGCATAAATAACCATATACCATGGATTGCTGTGATTAGAAAATATCTTAACTATACCCTGAGCTGATTCAAGCTGGGTAAAAGAAAAAAGTGTAGGTAAAAACATGATTGCCTGAGCAAATATGATAGGCATTACACCGGCGCTGTTTACTTTTATTGGCAGAAATTGCCTTGCGCCGCCAAATTGCCTGCTACCAATAATTTGTTTTGCGTAGTTGATAGGAATTTTGCGAAGGCCTTGTATTAAAATAATCAGACCCATAATAATAGCAACAAGAATGGCTATTTCAATAAGGAATATTAATAAACCGCCTCCTCCTCTTACTTCTTTACTTTGAAATTCCTGGATTATTGCTTGTGGCAAACGCCCAAGAATTCCTATCATTATAATAATAGATGTACCGTTGCCCAAACCTTTGTCCTGTATCTTTTCACCAAGCCACATTACAAATAAAGTTCCTGCTGTAAGTATAATTATGGTAGAAGCAAAAAAATACTGATGAAAACCCTGCAATAATGCGGGTTGATAAGCTGGTGTTTGCAGGTATTGATAATAAGCACTGGCCTGTAAAGCAGTAACTCCAACGGTTAGGTATCGGGTCCACTGATTTATTTTTTTGCGGCCGCTTTCGCCTTCTTTTTGCAGCTTCTGCATTTGAGGTACGAGTATCGTCATCAATTGCATAAAAATAGATGCAGAAATATAAGGCATTACACCTAACGCAAATATAGACGCATGAGAAAAAGCGCCGCCTGCAAACGTATCAAACAACCCAAGCAAACCATTATTATTGGTTGTTGCTGCAGCTGCTTCTAATTTATTTGGATCGAGACCGGGAAGCACTACATGTGTTCCAACCCTGTACACAAGAATTAATGCCAGTGTGGTAATAATCTTATTACGCAACTCCTCAATACTCCAGATATTCTTTAGTGTTTGAATAAATTTTTTCACCGGGAAAAATTATAAGATAAAATGAAACACATCAATAGACATGCGCGGGCAAATATCGGGAAAATTATTTCAAAATCTCAATTGTTCCGCCAGCAGCTTCAATTGCAGATTTTGCTGACTCGCTGATAGCGTTTACTTTAAAATTCAGTTTGCCTGTAATTTCACCGCTGCCTAAAATTTTTACTTTATCGGTTTTGCCTATAAGGCCGGTAGCATATAGATTTTCAGTACTGAATTCTGAAATTTCATATTTGTCAGCAAGCTCATCAATCTGCCCTAAATTAAAAACTTTGTATTCAA
>Ga0206932_1036_pt1 | contig 33202 bp, 38 predicted proteins | sample Alteio_BWOrgHeat_18_FD_153244 | JGI IMG/M metagenome (GOLD analysis project Ga0206932, IMG submission 153244) | Enriched cells from forest soil in Barre Woods Harvard Forest LTER site, Petersham, Massachusetts, United States -... | ecosystem: Environmental > Terrestrial > Soil > Temperate forest >...
GTTATTGTTGTTGCGCACACCTTTGCATCTTAATTCTCAATCAAATTAATTTCAATTACTTCATTGAAAAATTGAATTTGTTTATGTCTTGAAAGAACTTTGTATTTTTTTTTTGATTCTATAATTATTGTATTGTCATCTTTCCAATAAGCTCTGATATTTAATTTCACTCCTTCAGCATCATACAAACTTCCTCCAGCATTTTTACCACTAACAGAAACGGTTGTTGTACCGTATTCGCCATTTCTTTCGTTTTCATATACTATTAATCTAAATTTTTCATTTGGCGATTTAATATGAGAAAGTTCTTTAGGCACGTAATCGTCTTTGAAATTTTTTGTTTTAGTTCTATGCGTATTAAAGTCACGACATAAACGATGCAGAACATTAATTTTACTTTCGTCAATTGATTCCTGCCCAAGCTTGCTAATCATACAAACTGCGTCATGAAATTCTTTCTCATTTTTAATTTTGTTTTGTTTAATAATCTTGTCAACACGCTCCTGAATATTTTGGAAGATATTTATCTCATATCCTGTTTTTTCTTTAATGTAATTATTAAAGTTTAAATCTGCTCTAGCTAATGGCTCTTTTAAAACTTTTGTAAGTAACCGTTCAAGTTTTTCCAGTTTTTCCTGTCGAAAATGTTTTTCTGTGTTTTGTTTTAGTCTTTGATAACGAGATTCATGTATAACTCGTCCGTCAATCTTTATTGTATTGGCTGATTTCTCTAATGAGTAATCTATTGTCGCAAGAATAATGTCTCTTAGTCGTTTTAGTTCTTCTTGATTTGTTTCGATTGTCAACTCTTTTGTTTTGAATTTAAATGCAGTAAAATAAGGTTACCGCCAACGGCTCGGGCTTTCTGCTGCGCTGGCATTAGCGTTCCGTCTGCCGAATAACTTACTAAAGATAATTAGAATTACAAATGATGAGGTGAGACGTGTCAGCCAGCATAGCAGAAAGCCAATGTTAGGCGAAGATTAGTCAATCATTATTGTTGTGTCAAACAAGTCCTGCCTGTGTCGAATAATGGAGTCAATATTATTCGTCTTAATTATTTCTTCAGACGGAGTAAAGTAGGTTTCTTTCTCATTATACAGCTCTATTATTTTATTACGGATAGCTGTGTCTTTTGTAAGCATATACTGTTCGCATAAACAAAGAGCCAGCTTTCTCTGTGCAGCTTCCAATTCCATTTCATCAGTCATGTAGTGACCCGCATATAATTCATGCTCGCCTCCGCTGTATTGTTGATATGTCACCCGACAACTTTTAAATGAAAGTGTTTCTGTTCTATCTCCACACGAATAGAGAAAGCTACAGACTAAAAGCAAAGTCAAAACGTAAAACTTAAAATAAAGACTGTTCATAAATTTTCGCCTAACTCAAATATAGTCGCAATAATCGCAGTTTGCCAAAAATATTGTAATGTCAGGCTATCGGTTTGTGTCTGTAATATTCTTCGGCTTCCTTTTATTATAGCAGCGATAAACATTGGGATTTTATTTCACATTACGAGGGATAGTGTCGTTGGTGAAGAACACCAACGACGCGGAAATTTATTCAAGCAGCAGATTCCCGCCTTCGCGGGAATGACGTGCAGTTTTGTTGTTTGGTTTTATAAAAGTTTAGAAAGCAAGAACAAAACACAACCACTTAGAACGTCATGCCCGGCACCGACCGGGCATCTCATTCTTCCTATTTTCGTTTCAACTCTTCTGTCTTACCAAAGTCTTCATTGCCTGGCCTTGTGCTGAAGGATGAGACCTCGCGTAAAATTAACGCAGTGTCGCTTTGCAGACCCTGCTACGACAGAAAATAACCGCCGATTGATTTTCCGTCAAGCCACACTTTTGCCAAACCCCTTATTGTGTGCTGTTATTATTTTCTGATTAAATAGATCCGCTTTTTAGGATGCTATAATCGTCTACAAAAAGATTTTTAATTTCTGAGGATATGTTACTGTCTGTTTTTTCTATTCCAGCGTCAGCAAATATATTATTCATGTCCTGCACTTTCGTGTTTTTCCAAACAGCGACTTTAGTAAATCCTATTGCGCAAATTTGATTGTTCTGTCTAAAAGTTTGTCGATGGTAAGCCCATTTGTCATCCCATCCTTCAAGAACCAAAGTGATGGTAAACTTAGTCCATCTTTTTAATGGTTTTTTATATATAATTTTTTGAGAACCTAAAACAGCAAACATTCCTTTTTTGGCCGTATTAGCATATAGCTTAGAACGAAATAACAATTCGAACCGAATAAGATCCATGTAATAAAAATATTTTGAGTTAGCCATATATTTTAATGACTCACAATCAAGAATACTAACCCTTCGTGTTCTTGTAAGAGTAGAGTTTGCATCAATTTTGCTCCAAAATAACTTAGAACCAATAAAAATATATAGTACGTGAACCCAGTAATACAGCATGGTAAATTATTTTATCACGCAAAGAAGGCTCTATTAACCGGACTTTCCTAATCAAACCCGACTAGTAATTTAAAGGTATCCCGGTAATAGCACACAACGATCCGGGCTTTGCGCTGCCGGGAAAATAGCATTCCTTCAAGCCCGGCTAACTGATGATGAAAATAGAAATAAAAATTGATGATTTGCACTTAGTTCAGCATTGCTTGTTAAGCCCGAACCACTGCCCGGTGATGCTATAACTGCTGACTCACAGCTTCCGTTCGCCTGAGTAGTGCAAACCCCTTGTTGTACGTTCGTGCTGGCTTCAACTATTCTAAATGATATTCTTCTTTCAAAAAAGCAATTAAACTCTTTCCATAAGATAATTGGTCTTGCATAAGGTTTATGTAGGCTGCCTGCGGTGCAGTCATTAACGCAGCATTACCAAACAATAGGTTTACTTTTTCTCTATCCGTACTTATTAAAACGGCATCTATATCTTTAAATTCCACGTCACTATTGTCATAGCCCAAAGAATATTTCATTACGCTTGTATCCCTGTAAAAGAAAAGCCCGACAGCCTTCTTATAATCAAAAAACGACTCTTTAAAAAGAAAGTATAAATCTGCCTGTTGACCAACAAGCAGTTTGTTTTTTACTTCATATTTAAAAATACTGTCCACAATATTTTGTTTATGTATTAAACGAAGCGCCCCTGAAGATTTCAACTGCAGTAGTGCTGCATCGTTTGTAGTAAAATACCAGTCTTCTGAAAAACCAACAACACTGTGCCTCAAAAAATTTCGTTTATTTTCTGTAACACTTAAATCTGCATTTCGCAATTGAACTAAGCTATCCAGGTGACCAACTACTTTTATGTTAGCCTTAATAACATTTTCCAATTGTGTAGTGTCGCTTGCCAAACATGCCACCAAAGTTTCTATGTTTTTCTTTTCAATTTCTTTGGCTACTATATGCTCCCTATAACTTTCCGCTAAAAAGCCCATTGTTACCGCCAGAAAAATCATAAGAAATTCAAAAAAATATTCTTTCCATTTTTTAGGTTTATGATGAAGGTCAGGATGATGATGTACTTCCATAATTTCAGGTTCTTGTGTTTGGCTAATGTTTTCTGTATCTCCAGTGGTGGTATTTTCGGCTAAAGGGCTTTCCGATTTAGTATTTGTAGAATTATCTACATGTGCTTCGTCCGTATTGTCTGCCATTTATTTTTAGTTGGTTAATTTATTAGGATGTTCATTTGCATGGTGCACAACTCAAATATAGTCGCAATAATACGCAGTTTGCCAAAATATTGTACTGTCAGGCTATCGGTTTGTGTCTGTAATATTCTTAGGCTTCCTTTTATTATAGCGGCGATAAGCATTGGGATTTTATTTCACATTACGAGGGGTAATGTCGTTGGTTAAGAACACCAACGACGCGGAATGTTATTCAAGCAGCAGATTCCCGCCTTCGCGGGAATGACGTGCAGTTTTGTTGTTTGGTTTTATAAAGGTTTAGAAAGCAAGAACAAAACACAACCACTTAGAACGTCATGCCCGGCACCGACCGGGCATCTCATTCTTCCTATTTTCGTTTCAACTCTTCTGTCTTACCAAAGTCTTCATTGCCTGGCCTTGTGCTGAAGGATGAGACCTCGCGTAAAATTAACGCAGGGTTGCTTTGCAGACCCTGTTACGACAGAATGATTCGTCTGCCAGCATAGCAGCAAACCCAATGTTGCCTGTTGTTTTTTTCGTCAACGTTTATAAGTGTCCCAAAGTAATTTTCCGTCAAAGTCAATTTTATACTTTGTATTTACAAAATCTGTAAGTAAAATCCCGTCTGTTTCAATTTTAAATTCTTCTTCGTTGTCTGTATTCACAAAAATATCTGCACCACCAAATTCCCATTTTTTATTTCCTTCTTTGTCAAGTTTTGTTACTTGAAGTTCTCCGTGAATAATGTAGTTGTCCTGCTGCTGAAATATTTGGAAACAGGTTGCTTGGTCAGCCTGTGTTTTCCATTTTAAATCGAGGTCTGGAAGTGTCAAACAAAATATAGTATCGCAACAACAGAGTAATAATTGGTTGTTGTCAAGAAGTGATGAATTTTGATGAATGCCTGTCGCACCGCCTGAACCAATAATAATGCAACTGTCAATAATTTTGTCGTCTTGATAAATTTTTATTCCGTGTTTGGAAGTTGGATATTCTATTGCTCCGTCACCAAAGTAATGTTTTGAATAATTGAAATGATTGTCTGACGATCCAAACTTATAAGTCGGTTCGTTAATCACTTCAACTGTCAAGTTCTTATATTGATAATTGTTCATTTTGAGGTCGTCCTAAAATAGCAGGCAACTCAAATATAGTCGCAATAATCGCAGTTTGTCAAAAATATTGTAATGCTGCATTTCATCACATTAAATAGGTTTATGCAGAAAATATTTATTGCGACAATACAACTTAACCAATCATATCTTTCTGTCTTAGTGAGGTCTTCATTGCCGGCCTTGTGCTGAAGAATGAGACCTCGCGTAAAATTAACGCAGGGTCGCTTTGCAGACCCTGCTACGACAGAAAGTAAGTTGGTCATGCCCAGCTTGTAGCAGCCCATGTTGTGTGCAGTGCATCATTGAGGGAATAATTTGACCGGATATTCATCGAGAAACCCCCAGCCAGTGTCATCCTGTGTCCAACCTTCGAGCGTCAATTTAAATTTGTGTTTTGTGGTTTCAATTAATGGTTCAATGTTAAAAGTGGGCGAAGTGTAATAGTAGTAGATTCTTTTACCACTATATGTTTCTATTAAAAATATGATGCCATCATTTGATTTGTCAAACAACGAACACATGTAATGATCAAAATCCGATAATTTCGAATTGTATTTTTTTTCTGGGAGACCGTCCGATGTTACTGTGTCTAAATGATGTTCTATTGAAACCAGTTTTGTCAATTTGTCTTTAAATCGCCAAATGTTTTCATGGTCGGGTTTACGCAATAGTAAAGGAAGTCCTTCATATTCAATTTCAGATGTCGACCAAGTCATAATTAAATAAATAAATTGGTGTCGAATTTCAGCTTTTGTTGGTGTTCTTGAGGCTGACCGAGAATTCAGAGGCTCTCGGATAGGTGATGGAGAACAAATGCCATTTACGCAATTCTCAGCGCTTTCAAAAATGTTCTCGGTCAGCCTCAGGAACACCAACGACGGTGGAATTATTTAGATGTTAATGATTAAAATGCCAAGTCCTACTAACACAACTAATATAAGCAATTCAACAATGAATAAATTAAATGAGCCTTTAATTTTTGTCTGAATAAAATAGTCATTTATAATTAACAAGGAAGAAAAGCATATTGCCATGATCAATCCAAAAATGCCCCAGCCTTCTTTTTTTTTATTGTGATCTAAAATTGTGACTGTGAGCATGAAAATAATAAGACAGATAGCAGCAATATTAAGCAATGTGATTTTTCGAGTCATGATTTAAATACACTTTGATTATTAGCTTTTCCACAAAATGGAGTCAGAATTGGTTACGCCTAACTCAAATATAGTCGCAATAATCGCAGTTTGCCAAAAATATTGTAATGCTGCATTTCAATACTTTAAATAGGTTTATGCAGAAAATATTATTGCCAAACCTACTGTTGTGCGTTTGCTTTTCCTTGTCGGTTTAAGAAAGGGTGAGTTTTAAGTTGCGCTTCATAATCTTGTTTGCGAAAGAAAGGATAAACATCTATGTCACCCATCTTTTCAATTTCTTTTACTTGTTGTTTTCTCTTATTTAGTTCGTTTCTTATATTTTGTCCTAATGTAACAATTGTTAGTAGCAAATCTTTAAGAGAAAGTTTTATTAAAGGATTTGTTGCGTCAATGTACGACCATTCGTATTCCAAGTTCGAATGAAGAAACAAAATATATCGTGCAATGCTCTTTAATTGTTCGTCTGTTAATTTGTGTCCGCCAATAAGTTTGTGTCGCTTAGTGTCACTATACAAACACCAACATAATTCAAGCATTGGTTTAATAATCGGGTCATCAAACTTTGCTTCTTTTGCTCTGTAATATTGTTCGGGTAACCAGCCGTGAGTTACGTCATTCATTACTTTTTTTTCAAAGTCGTCATTGGAAATAAGTCCAACTGATAAATGTCGCAAGTGAAGAGCAAGTTTTTTTCGTCGTTCTCTGTCTACCATAAAGGTTTTAAAATTAATGTTGAACTACAAGGCTTTGTTCAAAGTGATGCCAACGCAAATATATACGCATGTTATTTGAATATAATACTTCTCTCCTACCAAAGTTTTCATTACCTGGCCTTGTGCTGCCACAGTGAAATATTCATATTGTAATGTTATAAAGTCATCATCTTTTACAATAAAAGAACCCTCTTTTGCTCTAAAAGAATCCTCTTTTGCTCTAAAAGAAACCTTTTTTGCTCTAAAAGAATCCTCTTTTGCTCTAAAAGAAACCTCTTTTGCTCCAAAAGAAACCTCTTTTGCTCCAAAAGAAACCTCTTTTGCGGTAAAAGAAACCTCTTTTGCTGAACATGTTGCCAAAAATGCACAATAATCAGCCCTGCAGTTATCCAAAAAAGGCTTTTTTCAAAAAAATTACCAGCGCGGCAAACCGCGCTTTACTACGCTGCGTATGCATTTTAAGGAAGCAATATTGCTTCTTTCATTAAAATCCTTTTCTATGGCAAAATCGCCAAAAGTGGCTACGAGCTTCGGCTCGTACGGCCAAACCAACCTGCTGCGAAAAGCCCAGCAAATTTTGCAGTCACTAACTGACAATCCAAATTTCCCCACTATTGCACCCTCATTAAATATGCTGAGCGTAGCAATAGATGCCTTTGGTGCTACACTGGCCAATCAACCGAGTAAAACCAACACGGCAGCTAAAAAAGTGGCCCGTGATGCGCTTACTTCGGCGCTTAACCAAATTGCTATGAATGTGCAAATGATCAGTTTGACCGATGTAACCATGATGCTTTCCAGCGGGTATTCGCTTACCAAATCCCCGCAGCCCGTGGGTGTTTTATCGAAGCCTGAAAATTTTAAAGTGCTGCCCCTGTACAATGGCAGCGCAAAACTTTCACTGAAAAAAATTGACGGTGCCGACAGTTATTGTTTTGAATATACGAGTGCACCGGTAAGTGAAGAGAGCAGTTGGGCAAGCATACTAAGCACAAAAGCCAATGCTGTTGTTTCTGGTTTGAACAGCGGCAGCCGGTATGTATTTCGCGTGGCAGGTGTGGGCAGTAACCCCACCACTGTATACAGCGATGAGGTTACCAGCTATATTTTGTGACGGATGCCTGTACCTATGAATAGCTGTATTAAAACCTTTGCGCATGGCAAAGGTTTTTTTGTTTTACGGAATATCCGCCATGAACTGTAAATAACTAACACCAATTGTAGTTAGCATGAAATGCTTTAATAATTTATCAGCAGGTTCCCGCCTTCGCGGGAATGACGGCGGAGAGGTTTATTGATTTTTAAATGATTATAAACTAAGAGCAAAACACAACCACTTGCCCGTCATGCCCAACACCGATTGGGCATCTCACTATAATGTTGTGTGATAGCTGAGAATGAGATTATCTCGCAATAATTATTTTCTAAGGCCTCGATGAATGCTTCGCATTTCCCGCCTGCGCGGGAATGACGGCAAAGAGGCTTATTGATTTTTAAATTATTAATAAACTAAGAGCAAAACACAACCACTTGCCCGTCATGCCCAACACCGATTGGGCATCTGCTCTTGCAATAAATTGTTTCTACATAAGTTGGTTGCTATTATACAATCATCCATATAATTTATTATGAGATTCCCGCCTTCGCGGGAATGACGGCGGAGAGGTTTATTGATTTTTAAATGATTAATAAACTAAGAGCAATACACAACCACTTGCCCGTCATGCCCAACCCCGATTGGGCATCTGCTCTTGCAATAAATCATTTCTACATAAGTACAAGATGCTGGTTGTAATTATACAATCATCCATATAATTTATCATCAGGTTCCCGCCTTCGCGGGAATGACGGCGGAGAGGTTTATTGATTTTAAATGATTAATAAACTAAGAGCAAAACACAACCACTTGCCCGTCATGCCCAACACCGATTGGGCACCTGCTCTTGCATGCTTCTTTATTTTATGTGATTTTCTTTTCTTAAAATTTCTATTGTGTTGGGAATATCCATTTTAAAGTCGGTTAACTTACTATTATAGTTTATCAATACTCCCGATGTAAAGAATAGCTTATTACTATATTCTGTCAATAGTTTTTCATCATCGTTCGCTAATTTCATGGGTGGTTTCATCATAAAACTATCTATGTTCTCCCGGGTAACACCTTTTATATATTTAAAGTAGAATATCTGGTTATTCAGGTGTATAATTTCATTTAGTGCGATGTTTTTAAAATAATCTCCCTGCGATTCAATATCTTCTGCTCCTTCAATATATTTGGTAATTTCATCGGCAGATATTTTATTCGGTATTAACCTCATGCCTCCAGAATTTTTTAATTGAGAAACGGTTCTTTTGGTTAATACCACATTCGCTTCATTCATTGTGTACTGCAACATCAGCATATACATTCTTTTAATAGTGCTGTCGCTGTAAGGTGGGTTATCAAATAACGACGATAAACTATCTAACGCTAATTGTTGTTTTGCAGTGAATTCAACGGTTTGATTAATTTTTGTGGAGTCGGCTATAATATCTTCTATCATAGACCGTACATATTGGTTTCCTTTTTCTTTTTCCAGTTTATGCTCTAAAAGGTTCTGTGCTAAAAAGCCAAAGAAAACAGCAAAAAAAAGCATTACAAATTCCCAAACATAAGCCTTCCATCCTTTCTTTTTTTCCTGGTGTGCATGATGATGTGCTTCCATATTTTTAATTTCGTGGCTGGGACTATTTACTTCCCTTAAATTTTTAAAATGCGTATTTGCCGGAGGTGGCTAAAGATATATCATCTGCATTACCTGGCATATATATTAATAGGCAGCACAATATAATTTATCATCAGGTTCCCGCCTTTGCGGGAATGACGGCGAAGAGGTTTATTGATTTTAAATGATTAATAAACTAAAGAGTAATACACAACCACCTGCCCGTAGGTTATTTTTCTACATTTGATTGTTTAAGATGCCAACCTCCAAATGGTTTTACTGTTGCACAATTGGGTCCTCCATCTTTGCCAGTTCCGGGAACACTGGTTTGCAGTATTGCATTGCCGGATAACGAATCAATATTATTCCAGGTGATTCCTGTTAAAGGGATTTTAAGCCGTCTCGACCAAATTGTACCGGGTTGACCAGCATATGTTCCAATGTCAATATACACAAACTTATTATTTGCAGCACCCTGAACAAAGCTGCCTGAAAATGTTGGGTATTCGTCTTTTGATCTATCGCCTTTTACTTTAATGGTAAACGTAAAAGATAAATCGGTTGATGCAGCAATTTGCTTTTGAACTGTTTCGTACTTGTTACCGGATCCTTTTTGCAAACCAAAAACAACTTCCGGAGTGGGCTTAATAAGAATGATTTGAAGCGTTATTTCAGATTCCATGCATTTTATTCAGTCAATAATGTTTAATGAGTTTTCAATGATTCATTTAAATGTCAGCCAGTTTTTGCCAAACCACATGTTGGCAGAAGTTATTCCATCTTTATGTCTTTCGGAACCTGAAATTCGTCCTCTTTGATAATATAATTTTCGTCAATTGAAGTTGCATATTCATAAATACCATCCATTGGAAATTCTTTCTTTAAAACAATCCCATTCCAATACCAAAGTTTTATACCATCAAAGTCCATAACATCGCAGGTTTTATTTAAAAATGTATCTGTTTTAATTTTCTTCATTAGGTCGTTTATAAACGATGATGAATTAAAATCAGATGTCACCTTTCTGTTTCCGGTCATGGAATCTAAATCTACATAAAAAATAGAGTCATTTTTATGAATGGAAAGTTGATGATAAACTATTCTGTTACCAAAAACCTCTTTAGGAAATTCTGATGTAGCAGAAGTGTCGCGATAAGTAACACTAAGTTGTTTTTCAATTTTTCCTGAATCATTAAAGATTAAAGTCTTTATCCCTTTTACAAAGTTGCCACCTGCAAAAACAAAATCTATTTTACAAGAATTTATTTTATACGGAGCTTGTGAATATCCAATTGAAATCTGTCCGATAAATGCAATGAGAATAGTTAAGAATTGTCGCATAAGATAATTACTGTTAACACAAATATATACGCAGGTTTAGTAGCGTCAAATACTTTAGCAATAAACCGTTTCTACATAATTACAAAATGTTGTTTGCAATTATACAATCATCCATATAATTTATCATCAGGTTCCCGCCTTCGCGGGAATGAAGGCGGAGAGGCTTATTGATTTTAAATTATTAATAGCTTTATTATTTAATTGATGAAAAGTAAATGATTTTAAGAAAGGCAATAGTTGAAGATATTCCGCAAATACAGTTGGTAAGAAACATGGTTAAAGAAAATATGCTGAGTGATCCTGCTTTGGTAACGGATAAAGATTGCGAAGAATATTTAACTAAAAGAGGCAAAGGCTGGGTGTGTGAAATTGATAAAAGGATAGTTGGTTTTTCTATTGCTGATTTGAAAGATAAAAACATCTGGGCTTTATTTGTGCATCCTGAATTTGAAAAAAAAGGTATTGGCAAAAAATTACATGATATAATGTTGCAGTGGTATTTTGATAAAACAAAAGAAACAGTTTGGTTAAGTACGGCGCCGCATACAAGAGCAGAAAAATTTTATCGCAGGGCGGGTTGGAAAGAAGCTGGAACGCATGGAAAAGGGGAAATAAAATTTGGAATGAATTATATTGACTGGAAAAATAAATTGTAGTAAATGAAATTATTGAGTATTGTTTGTATAGCTTTTATTTCAATCTCCTTACTCAGCTGTAAAGCAAAACCGCCGCAGGAAACGGGAGAATTCAGACAGACTGATTTAGTTGAATTGATAAAACTCGATACATCTATTCATTTGGATATTCGTTATGCCACCAGTAACAATTTTACAGGTACGCCGGTATATAAAGAAGCAAGAGCTTTTCTGCAAAGGCCTGCTGCAGAAGCGCTGGTTAACGTAAGCGCATCTTTGAAACCATTAGGTTATGGCCTGGTTGTATTTGACGGTTACAGGCCATGGAGCGTTACTAATTTGTTTTGGAAAGTAACGCCTGATGATAAGAAGCAATTTGTTGCAGATCCTGCAAAGGGTTCAAAACATAACCGTGGTTGTGCTGTTGACCTGAGTTTGTATGATCTTACAACAGGAAAAGAAATTGAGATGACCGGCAACTATGATGAAATGACGGAACGCTCTTATCCAAACTATACCGGCGGAACAGAGGAGCAAAGAAAAATGAGAGACCTGTTGCGTTCAAAAATGGAAGCGCAGGGGTTTACTGTATATGAATATGAATGGTGGCATTTTGATTATAAAGACTGGAAAATGTATCGTATTACGAATGAACCTTTTTCAAAAATTCATTAATGCTGTTGCGCCATACTTAAAAACTTTTCATGCAACGATAAAACCTGCGGCAATACTGCCTGCTGCTCATCATTTACAATAACAAAATCACACAGCTTCATTTTTATTGTTTCATCCACCTGGTTATTCATTCTTGATAACACTTGTTCACGGCTTGTATTATCACGATGCATTACTCTTTGCAAACGCAGAGCCTGTGGTGCATATACACCAATTACATAATCAAGATGCGCTGCAGCGCCGGCTTCAAACATTAAAGCAGCTTCTTTAATTACATAAGCAGTTTTTTGTGCTTTCATCCATTTATCAGCCGCAGCAATTGTTACGGGATGAACCAATGCATTCAGTTGTTGTAATTTATATTCATTATTAAAAACAATACCGGCTATATATTTCCTGTTGAGTGAATTTTCTTTGTAGGCTTCATCGCCAAATAGGTTGATGATGTTTTGCTTTAAATCTTCATCTTCATTCATGATTGTTTTGGCAATATCATCTGCATAAAATACAGGAATGCCCAGCACAGAAAAAATTTGTGATACAGTTGTTTTGCCACTTCCCATTCCGCCGGTGAGCCCGATTTTAAGCATATAGTTTTTAATAAAATAAAAATCCGAAACCTTTTCCAGATTTCGGATTTCAGTTTCTCATTTCGGACTACTTTTTTTCCACTTCAACACTCGATGCTTTGTGCAGTTGTGTTGTCCATTCCATGCTTATTGCAGATTTTTCAATCTTCATATAACTGCCCGGATTGGTTTCAAGCTGAAGCGTGTTATCTTCATTTACTTTGTTAATAGTACCATGAATGCCTGCAATTGTTACGATCTTCTCTCCTTTTTGCAGGTTCTCTATAAACTTTTTTTGATCTTTTGCTTTTTTAGCCTGCGGACGAATCATAAATAACCAGAACACCAGTATAATAGCGCCCATCATTATTAAAGAAAAACTTGAGTTTGGCTGACCACCAGGTGAAGCCATTAAAAAACCAGAAAGCATTTGTGTCATTGTTCAATTATTGTTTAATAAAAAAATTAATTATTTTTTTGGAGTTGATGCAGAATCTGCCGGCAATATAGTTCCTGAAAAACTCAGGTGCGTTGAAGGATCGCTGCTGTTTACACGAACAAAAACCGTTTTATGCACTTCTCCAGGATGGCTTTTTTTAGTATCAAACTGTGCTTCAATTTTTCCCTGTTCTCCGGGTGCAATAGCAGCTTTTGAATAATCAACAAGCGTGCAGCCACAGCTTGGCTTCACATCATATAAATACAATGCTTTGCTGCCTGTATTTGTACAGGCGAAAGTTATATTTACGATCTCTCCCATTTTTTTTGTACCAAAATTAATCGCAGTATCCTGCCATTTAATTGTAGTATACTTTGAAGTATCCTGCATGATAGCTTCAACATCCTGGGGTGATTTTTCTGCTGTATTGCATGACATTGCAATTAAGCCGCACAACGTAATAAATGATAGAATCTGTTTCATAATAAAAAAGTAAATGTACTTGTTTTATGAATTTGCTTTTTTTGATTTAAATTCTGTTTTATAAATTTTGTTATCCGCTAAAAGATCTTTGTGAATGCCATCCAGAATTCCGTTTACAAAATGCCCGCTCTGCGCAGTGCTGTAATCTTTTGCAAGATCAATATATTCATTAATGCTTACTTTGGGCGGAATAGTTGCAAAGTATAAAAATTCGCAAACACCCATCTGCATTAATATCATATCAAGCACTGCAATGCGTTCCGGGTCCCAGTTTTTTAGGCGTGCCTTTATCAACGTTAGTACATATTCTTTTTTGTTGAGCACAGTTTGTAAAAGCTCTTTTGCAAAATTATTTTTTTCAGCATCAGGCATTTGCTGCAGGTTTAATACAGATGGTTTCTGTAAAAAATTCATCATTAAAATAACAAGCATTTCTGCATCATCATCCCAGTTTGTAAAATTCTCTTCAATGTGTGCAACAAAATTTTCATCAGGCAACATCAGTTCAGAAAAAATAAAGGCCATTATATCTTTTTCTGTTTTTACATCGCGGCTTTGCTGCTGAATATATTGTTTATATACTTCGGTTAAAACTAATTCCTGGTAAGTTTTTTTAACCAGTGCGCCTGTATTTTCAAAATTGAATTTATATTTTGTAATTGCCTGCCTGTATGAAGGGTTCTCAATTATCTTCCAGAGAAGCATATTTCCAGTAAGCCTTGTATTTATATTTTTATCTTCTGCTGTAGCAAGATGTTTTGCTGCTTTTATGTTGGCATCTTTTTCTGCGTAGCGGGCCACTTCTGTGATAAAATATATCAGGTAAGTAAAAAGACGGGGAGTTTGGTCAAGGCGGTTTTCAAGAATTTTAATCGCATCAACATCTGCGGTGGTTTCGCCGCTTTCAATTTGATATAATACCTGCATTACTTTTACCCTGATATTTCTTCGCGTTATCATCCTTTCCAAGAGCTTTATTAGGCGCGAAGATAAATTTCAAATGGCAATTGCGCGATACAATTTATTAAGTGAAATTGTTAATTCAACTAACAGGTTTTGATAAATTATGCTTATAGAGGCTTAGGAATTAACCAGGCTTGCTTTTTTAGATTTTGATTCTTTAGCAGCTTTTGTCCTGCGTTTTAATTCGCTTTTTATCAGTAATAATTCCCGGCTCGTTTGGCCGTTCATACTGCTGTTTTCCTGTGCACGGCGCATGAGGTATGGTATTACATCGCGTATTGGGCCAAAGGGTAAATATTTACTTACAGAATAACCAGCCTTTGCGAGATTGAAAGTTATATTATCACTCATGCCGTATAACTGCGAGAAATGGATGTGTTCATGATTATGCGGAATGCCTTTGGCATCAAGCAATTCAGCTGCATGAAGATTGCTGTATTCATTATGCGTGGCAATTACAGTAGCAATGTCTTCAATATTATCTATGCAATATTCAACTGCTGAATTAAAATCACCGTCAGTAAAAGATTTATCCTGTTGTATGGGTGATGGATAACCTTTTTGCGCAGCACGTGCTCTTTCTTTTTCCATATACGCGCCGCGTACAATTTTTACCCCGAGAATAAAACCTCTTTGCTTTGCAATGTTGTGGTACATTTTTAAGAAGTTCATCCTGTCGTGCCGGTAAAGCTGTATGGTATTAAACACAATGCAATTTTCACGATTGAAGATTTCCATCATTTCAACAGAAAGGCGGTCAATAGGATCCTGTATCCAGCTTTCTTCTGCATCAATTAAAACACCTATATTTTTTTCGGCTGCTTTTTCGCAGATATCATACATGCGTTCGCGAACCCTGTCCCACTCTGCATCTTCTTCTTCATGATCGTGCACACCACTGCGTAACCGCGGTGCAGAATTTAATGTTTTTAATAAACCAAATCTTGCTATACCTGTAATTTTTACACTGATGTATGGAATATTTGGCTGTGTTGCTGCATATTCAATTACACGAATAAATACATCTCTCGCTTTATCAAAATTCTCCTCTCCCTGCTTGGCTTCAACACCATAATCAAGAATAACCTGTACATTATAATCGCCTAATCTTTTGGCAATTTTTGCAGTTTGTTCCAATGTTTCCCCACCAACAAACTGTTTAAAAATTGTTTGCCTTATGGCGCCATGTACCGGCAAACCTGTTTTCATTAAAAAAGGAGTAAGTCTTACGCCGATAGCAGCAAACCATGAATAATTCATTGTGCCGAAAAGAAAACGACCGGCCTGTAATTCCTTATTCGTTTTATACGCAAATGCTGTTTGTGTGTTGTTGAACGAAAGACGCATATTCAGGTGCAATTCTAACTGCGAATATCGGCAAGTAAATACTAAGTAAAAAATAATAGCAGTTTTTACTGAAGTTTGTATGACTATAAAAAAGCCGCAAAACTAATTTCTGCGGCTTAATTTTATTTTGATAAATCAAATAGCTTATTGCCTGTTATTACATTCTTGTAAGTTTAATTTCCATAGTTTCAAATTCTTTTCCGTCCGGGCCCGGAGTATACATTTTTAGCATCTGGTTATTATCATCTGTTATAGTAAATACCTGCCTTACAGCAACTTCTTTCCCTGACATGGGATCAACCATTAAGCCGGTAAAGTTTATGGATTTTGATGCATCATCCCAAGTGCCTTTCATATTCATAGTGCCGGTGCCCATATTATCTACCCATGTATAGTTAAAAACTTTTTCAGCATTATCATAACCCAGCAAGCCCATGCCTTCAAACGGCATTCCCATCATATCTCCTTTATTCATTGATTGCTGGTAACGACCACCTAATATCATTGTATTGGTGCAGGTTGCTTTGCTTTTCATCGGCTGGCCTCCGGGTGTCATCCACCAGGTAACGTCTTCATTCCATTGTCCGTCTGATTTTGCAAGCATTTTATGTACGTCACCAGGCGTCATATAATTCATCCAGGCCTTTTGGGCATTTTCATCCATTTGTTGTGCAGAAAGGTGAAAACTTAAACCTGTTAAAACAAGAGTGCATAATAGCAAGGTGGTTTTTTTCATAAAGCGATTTTTAAGAATTAATAATGATTTAAAGATAACATTTTTAAAATAATTTTTATTCAATTTCGGGTTATGATATTTGTAACTTTTAATTAATTGCCGCAATAATATAGAGCCTATTTCTTTTTGATTTTGGGCTTTGAAGTTTCAGCAATTCTGAATTCCACAATTTTTGTTATTAGTTGTAAAGGCAAAGGCTCATCAACAGGAAACTGCACAGCGCCCTTTGACCATTTATATGTTGAAAATTCTTTTTTAAAGGCTTCTATTCCTGAGGCTGTTGGATAAAAGCCGATATGGTTTGTATAGCCCGCAAAATAAACAAGAACGCTGTTAAGTTTAAATGCAGGCATATTATAACTGATAACTTCTTCAGCACTGGGTGCAGCTTTTTTTATAGTGTCCCGAACTTGTTGCAGAATTTTTCTTGTGCTTGCAGGAAAAGCAGAAAAGTATTCATCAACAGATTTAAATTTAGTGCCTGGTTTTATTTCCATATTGATGAAAATTTATCAAGCAAACATACATTTTGATTTAAAAAAATAAGATGGCAAAAAACGACAAATAAAGAGCGTTTTGCGTAAGACTTGTTTTAAACTAATAATTTGCTTCATAATAATCCCACATTATCCTAAATACTTTTTCTTTTAAGTCTTTGGCAGAAATATTAATGCTTGCAATCGGGGGTAAAAAATGCATTTCCAGTTTATGCGGAAGCATATAAAATGTTTTATGTACGGGCAATACTTTTTTTGTATTAAAAACCAGCGTTGGAATAATTGGTTTTTGTGTATCAACCGCCAAACGAAAAGCACCATCATAAAAAGATTTTAAAGGATGTTCTGTTCTGTTGCGTGTGCCTTCAGGATAAATTACCATATCCAAACCGATGCTTAACACCCGCTTCATATCTTCAAAACTTTTCCGTCGACTTTTATCATCGTTTCTATCAACCAATACACTTCCAAAACTGTATATCCATCCGAAAACAGGGATTACTGCAAAGCTTTTTTTTGCAATGGTTTTATTGGCGCGTGGCATAAACGGTGTCGTAACCGGAACGTCCATTAAGCTGTTGTGATTAGAAACAATAATACAATTTGGAAGTTCATCGAAATATTGTTTGCCTTTTACTGTAAGCGGGCAGCCAATTAAACTCAAATAAATAAACATCCACACTCTTGATACATACCTGTGCCAGTTTGCTTTTTGCGGCTCTTTTAAAAAATGGCATGGGATATAAAAAATATAAGCAATCAACATTGTTGCAACAAAAAGCAGTAAAGCCCATGTTGCCCAAATGCGGGCAAAGATTTCTTTGAAAAAGTTCATAGTTTATTTTTCAAAAAACACCATACTGCCGCCAACCCATTGCCGGTCTTTGTTGTAACGAACACCGATCATTTTCCCCTTACTGATGCGTGCAAGGTTTTGCGTGGCAACAGGACGCACTTCACCATCTTTCCAGAAATAAAAAATTCTTATTTCAGCTTTTGCATTTTCACCAGGCGTTTTTATAACATCAGCATATTTTACTTTGCGTTGAAGAATCCAATTCTCCCGATCTTTTACTGCATCAATATCTTCTTTTTTTACATCAATTACTACGCCTTGCCCGGCAAAAGAAAACAAGGGTTTCAACACATAATTTTCAAGATCTGCCGGAATGTTTTTTATATCGTTTAAAAAATTTGTTTCGGGAACATAAGGATGTTTTATAAATGGCAATGTGTATTTGCTGATGCGATAAAACCAGTTTGGATGCGGCGCCCATTCAACATCCAAATCTTCAAATAAAATTTTCCCTTTCTCCTGTATCTCCGGTGTTTGCTGCTGCAGATCATCAAAAATTACCCGGTTATAAATGCGCTTTACTTCTGTCTTCTTTTCGTTCTGCACATAAAACAATTTTCTGCCTTCTTTTACCAGTTCTGTTATGCAAACAACAGGAATATTTAAATAATCCTGTGTACAATAAAAATCAATTCTTGTTTTTTGTTTGTGCGGAAGCACTTCCAGCAATATTACATTTTCAGGTTTATGATCAGCAACTATAATTTCTTTTAATAATTGTATATAAGAATCTTTTTCAAAACCATTTAAATAAGAAGAATAATTTGAAGGAATATCAAAATGCCTGCGTGTAACTTCATCATCCCAAACCTGGTAAGCAAATAAAGTAGGAAAGCCTTGCATTTCTATTAATTGCGGTTCAAGTTGTCCCTGCTCATTTTCGCAAATACCAAAATCAAATGCAATAAAATGAGAGTGATCATTTTCACCCGGCACATTTAAATCTTTGGGAACTGCATTTGCGGTAAGCGTTTTAAAACCGGGTTGCACAATTACATCAACAATGCTTTCACAGGCAGCAATCATTTTTTGTGTGAATTCTTTATCAATAAATATGGGCGTTTCAGCCAACCTGAATTCTATATCTCCGGGGTGAAGCGAATTCATATCTTCAAGGTAACTGATGTATTTTTTTTGTGTGAACTCAGTATTAAATTTTTCGCGCAAAGCTGGTACCATATTTTCAAATTATAAGTTATGAATGATGAATTATGAGTGAATTTAAAACTAATCACTTATCACTCATAATTTATAACTCTAAAAGTCTTTCGGTATATAAAATTTGTTGCGTTCTTTTAATTTATTGTCTTCAAATAATTCAAAATAAAACCAGCCGGAATGCATGAAATCTGTTTTATCAAGCAGTAATTGGGTTTCTGTTATATGCTGAATGCTGAATAATTGTTTATGGTTTTCATCAAAAAAACGCAAGCGATAATTTTTCTGTAATGCATCTGCTAAAAAAATTTGTACGTAACCATCAGTGTTGGTAAATATATGCGTTGAAGGAATCCATCTTATATCATTATTGTAATAACGAATAAGCACATCTGCATCAGTTAGGGAATATAAAGTATCCCTCGTATAATTTACAATTGAATCGCGGAAGCGCTTATAACTCTCATAACTCAGTGTAGCTATTACCGTATCATCATCATGAATGGTAATAAGAAAATTTTTATCTGAAGCCTCTTCTTCCGTTATTTCATTTGTAAAGTCTGAACCGGTTTTAGTTTTTATTGCTTTTGTAAAAAAGAAAGAGCCATTTGCCAGCACATAAAATACGCGGTAATACTGTGTGTTGTAGCCGCCTGTTTCATCAATATAACCGTTTTGCGGAAGTTCAGGCGATAAGGGAACAAATATGGTTTTGAAATTTTTTACGCTGTCCCACGACCGCTGCACATCTAATTGCACTACGCTGTCTCCATACGGATTTTTCCATTCAATTCTTACCTTGGTATCACTGGCTTTTGAAACAAATACTTCAAACCGTTGCTGTGCTTTTGTAATGCTTTCAGAAACCAAAATAATTATAAGCAGTAAGAATATTTTTTTCATAATTGCTATGGGCGCGCAAATATAATGTGCCTATTTTTTAAATTGATAAGTTTAAAACAAACACAACATTTATCGCAGCTATTTTCTAACCCGCAACTTATTCTCTGTTATTTTTGACGCATTGCATTTGACCATTGAAGAAACAAAAAATATACAAATGAATAAAACTATACTTATTACCGGCGCAACTTCAGGTTTTGGAAAAGCGATTGCAGAAAAATTTGCTGCAGAAAACTGGAACTGTATTATTACCGGCAGAAGAAAAGAAAGGCTGGATGAAATTGCAGCAGCATTATCATCAAACAAAAAAATAAAAATTTTACCACTTGTATTTGATGTAACCAAAAAAGAAGAAGTGTTTGCTGCACTTGATAATTTAAAAGATGAATGGCATAATATAGATGTGCTGGTAAACAACGCCGGCTTGGCCGCAGGCAGAGATGCTTTTGATGAAGCTTTACTGGATGACTGGGAAGCAATGATTGATACAAATGTAAAAGGCTTGCTGTATGTTTCAAAAGCTGTTATTTCTTTAATGAAAGAAAATAAAAAGGGCCATATTATAAACATTGGTTCTACTGCAGCAAAAGAAGTGTATAAAGATGGCAATGTATATTGCGCCACCAAGTTTGCAGTAAATGCTATAAGCCAGGCGCAACGTATAGACCTGCTGCCATATAAAATAAAAGTTACCTGCATAAATCCCGGTGCTGCAGAAACTGAATTTTCACTGGTGCGTTTTAAAGGCGATGAGCAAAAAGCAAAAGCAGTTTACCAGGATTTTAAACCTTTACGTGCAGAAGATATTGCTAACACAATTTATTACTGCGCTACCTTGCCCGAACATGTTTGTATAAATGATCTTATCATCACTTCAACAGCACAGGCAAATTCTTTTTATACGCAAAAGGACAAATAAAAATTTCAAATATTTTGCTGATGTAAAACTTCCCTATTTGCTTTATTTTCGTTTCTAAATAAAAAAACGATTATGCGCTTATTGAAAAAAACCATGCTGCTTTTGTTTGCCGTTGGGTGCTTAAGTTATAACAGCCACGCCCAGTTGCTTAAAAAATTAAAAGACAAGGTAAACAATGCAGTAAATACAAATTCAACTTCAAATACATCCGATCAATCAAGTCAGAGCGGCAACAATACAAATTCAACCGGTAAGCCATCGAATACCAAAGGCGGGGGTTTAACCAACACAACACCGCCTGATGTAAACCAGCAAATTGCTGACGCCGAAAAAAGCCAGGCAGCAGGCAATTACAGCGATGCACGCTATTCTATTCAGCAGGCACTAATGAGCATTGAACTGCAGATTGGCAAACAGGTTTTGCAATCTTTACCTGCAAGCGTAAGCGGTTTGGAAAAAGATACAACGCAAAATAAAGTAATGAGTACGCAATGGGGATGGAACAACTTAACTATCCAGAGTGTGTATAAAAAAGCAGATCAGCAATTAACTGTTACAATTGGGAACAATACTATGTATTCAGGTCTTATTGATCTGTATTTTAATAATTCGATGTATACGCAAACAAACAGCGATGGCAATAACCAAAATGTAAAACAAACAAAAGTAAAAAGCTATAAAGCTGTTATTACTTATGATGACAGCAAGGGTTATACATTGCTTGTTCCGCTTGGGCAATCTTCGCTTATAGTTTGGGAGTGCGTAAACTTTGCCACCGAACAGGATGTAATGAATGCCGCCAACGCTTTTGATATTGACGGTATTAAAAAAATGCTTGGAGAACAATAGCATTTTTAAAAAAACAAATTGCAAATAACAAATAACAAAGAAAATGAAATACTTAATTATACTAAGCTTTGTATTAATTGCTTCAACTGCTTTCTCGCAAAATTTTACAACAGATATTACTACTGCAAAAACAGCTTATGCCTCAGGTAAATTAGAAGATGCACATTTTGCTTTACAACAAGCCATGCAGGAAATTGATATAATTATAGGCAAAGAAGTTTTGGCTGCGCTGCCTGCAACAATGGATAAATTTACTGCCAATACAAAAGATGATAATGTAATGAGCAATGTAGGTTTTATGGGCAGCACCATTCACCGCACCTGGGGGCAAAATAATGATGTTGACCTTTCTATCATCGGCAATTCGCCGCTTATAACTACGTTGAATGCTTTTTTAAACACGCCAATACTGGGCGGCATGATGAGTAATGGCAACAATAAAATTATTAAAGTGCAGGGTTATAAAGGGCAGCTTACAAAAAACGATAACGGTAATGGACAAACCGATTATACTATGCAAATTCCATTGGGCAGTTCGCTTATTACATTCACTGCAAAAAATACAACTGATACACAAATAACTACATGGGCAAATACATTGCCTTTACAACAAATCGCGAAGCTTATACAATAATTAAAGAAAGAATTTTTGGTAATCAACCGCAGTACTTCGTGGCATCGTTCCTTGCGTCGCAACACTTGTACTGCAGTTTTTTATTGCAGCATAATCTACACTTTATTCATTTAATGAATAACCTCCAGCAAAAACAAAATCGTCATTAAAAAGATTATAATTAACCCGGAAAGAAAAGAATATTCAGCAAGTGTTTCATAAAAGTCTGCACGTTTTGTTGTGCTGCGGATGGAAAGAAATGCAAACAAACAACTGAGCATAAAAATTATAAAACAAACAGCCGTAATTTCATCAAGTAAAGTTGTTTGAGATAATTTGAAAAATTTTAAAGAAGTTAATACCAGAAAGCAAAAGCCAAGAAAGTTGGATGATGAATTTAATATTTGCGGCGCCTTATTATTTTTATCGTCGTTCATTGCTGCTATGAAAATATGCTGTACAAGAATATGCCGGGGCAGGCAAGGGAGTGACAAAACCGTGCTCAATTAAAATAATGCAGCCGGTTATAAAATATTCTATTTAATAGTAAGTGTTTTTATTTCTTTCACATTCATAAACTGCTTAAATTTTGGCTGGTATACCTCGCTTTCAACATAAGAAACAGAAACATTTTTATTTTTAAGCTTAGTCATGGCATCTTTTATCCAGTCGTCTGAACCGGGAACATAACTGTAATAGATAAAAGTAAATTCGCGGCCTGCAGTAGTTTTTACAGTTATATATGTGAAATCTCTTTCTTCCACTTTTGTTACCATGCCGTCAGTGCTTTCAACAGTTTCAGTTTGCACTTGTGAAGGCATCTCCATGTCTATGCCGCTATCTCCGCCTGATGCCATTGCGCCTGCAATTTTTGCAAAGGCAGGGCAGCCGCTTCTAAGCATTTCCATGGCCAATTTTGTTCCAATTTCCTGCCCGGCGGTTGCATAATCTTCACCACTGGAAGCAATTTTTGTAATAAGATCCGGAGCCGATGTAAATATGCAATTCAGAAATGCCTGCTGCATTTGCTCTTCAGTACTTTTATCACTAATATTTGCTTTGGTTAAACAATCACACACAGCAACTGCAGTGGCGTGCAGAGAAGTGTCTTGCGTAGTTGATTGCGCTGATACTGCAACAAAAAGCGTTACTGCAAAAAAAGAGAATGCTATTTTTTTCATTGTTTTTAAATTAATGCTAAAGTAATCATTGTTTTAAAAGTGACATTACCGTTGATGCAATTAAATCGGTGTTTTGATTTTTCATGCATTTAAAATGACCACGCGGACATTTCTTTGTTCCATAATTTGAACAGGGCTGGCAGGGCAATCCGGGCACAATAAAATTTTTATGCAATGATGTATTTGAAGTTCCAAAAAAAGGTTCAACCTGTAATTTAGGTGATGTGCCGCCCCAAATTGCCAATACAGGTTTTTGAAATGCGCAGGCGATATATTGTAAACCTGTATCGTGCGAAATTACAACACGTGCTTTGCGTACTAAACCGGCAGATTCATTTAAAGAAAATTTTCCGCAGGCATTAAAAATTTTTTGCGGATTTACCGATGCAATGGCTTCACCTTCTGCCTGCTCTTCCTTGCCACCCACTAAAATGATTGGATAATTTATTTTTGAACAAATTTCCTGCAACTTATATACAGGAAGTTTTTTAGTATTGTGCGTGGCCCCAATTATAATGGCAATATAACCAAACAGATGCCCGGAAGGCAGATCGTTTTCATTTAAATATTCTGATTCTGGAATAAAATAATCTAAGCCTTTTCCATCATCAACCACTCCCAGCGGAGCAAGTGCATCAATACAACGCAAAGAAATATGCCGCCGTGGCATAAGATTAATTTTAACTTTGGTAAGTATGAATTTTTGAATGCTTAATTTATGATAACTATACCAAAGCGCTTTTGATGTAATGAGCTTTAATCTGAGTAAATAGGTGCGGATATTTTTATGCAGGTCAATTATATAATCATAATTTTCTTTACGAAGTTCCCGGGCGAGTGTTTTTAAATCGTTGCTGTAATAATAAAATTTATCAATATAAGGGTTTGCAATAGTTACAGCCTTCATTTTTTCTTTGGTAAGAAAATGTACTTCAGCGCCTGGTATTTGTTGCTTAAGGCAACGGATGGCTGCCGTAGTTAAAACAATATCGCCAATAGAAGAAAAGCGGATGATGAGAAACTTCATTAAAGTAAAATTAGGAGTAGAATATATTGGTGCAAAAAAGTAAAAAAGATTTTACCATTATGCTCTGCTGAAATATCAGGCATCAGGTTATTTAATGTTTGCATTTATTTATATTTAACGTATGAAATCTCATCCCTGCCCAAACATGAAACTGCCTGAAGTATTTATATTTTTATTATTACAGGTTTGTTTATTCTTTGTACAGGTAAATGCACAACAACAGCCGGTAAATTCAAAACCCAATATAATTTTTATACTCGCAGATGATATTGGTTACTCAGTTCCAACAGTAAATGGCGGCCAGTCATATTCAACGCCAAGAATAGATTCTATGGCAAGGCATGGCATGAATTTTACACATTGTGAAGCATCCCCTTTATGTTCTCCTTCCAGGTTTATGTTTCTTACTGGCAAGTATAATTTTCGCAATTACAGCAATTGGGGTTATATGAGTGATTCTGCAAAAACTATTGCCAATGTAATGCATGATGCCGGCTATGCAACCGGCATTTTTGGTAAGCTGCAACTGCAATACAGTATGGCCACCATGAAAAACTGGGGCTGGGATTACCATATCATTTTTGAATTAACTGAAGATACTGTGGCATACCGGCGATATAAAACTCCTGCGCTTATGGCAAATGGTTATCGCATACCGGATAGCTTAACTGCAGGTAAATATTCAGAAGATATTTTAACCGACAGCATATTTAATTTCATACAAAAAAACAGAACAAAACCATTCTTTATTTATTATTCAATGTCTATTGGTCATGCACCGTTTTGCCCTACACCTGATGATGCGGCTTTTGCATCATGGAATCCATATAAAAACCCAAGTGATACAAGTTTTTTTCCGTCAATGATTCATTACATGGATAAAAAAGTGGGATTGATTTTAGACAAATTGCATCAATCAGGGTTAGATAAAAACACAATCATTTTTTATGCAGGCGATAATGGGGTTCCGTCTGAAATATATTATAATGCCAATGGCATTCAGCATATAAGAGGCGAAAAAGGAAATTCTACTGAAGGTGGTACGCATGTGCCGTTTATTGTTTATTGGCCCGGGTTTGTGCCGCAGGGAAGTGTGAATGATGATCTTATTGAATTTCCTGATTTTTTTCCAACATTAGCACAATTTGGTAAAGTAAAAAATCTGAATAAATATGGTACAATAGATGGCCATAGTTTTTACAATGTAATTTTGGGCAAAAGCTATCCGGCAAAGCAGCAATTGTTTTGTCATTATGATCCGCATCCGGGCTTTACTGATCTGCAGCGTTGGGTACGTGATAAAACATATAAACTATATGATTCTACATTAACTGCAAGAGCAGGCAATTTTTATAATACAGTTAAAGATGAAAAAGAAAGATATTCTTTACGCGACGAAAATTTAACGCCAACCGAAATTTTGATAAAACAAAATTTTAAAAATATACTTGATACTATTGGTAACTGGCCCAAAGCGCCTGGTATAAAAAATGCTGCCGTAAAAAGTATTACCAATACTTCAGCAATTCTTTCCGCTATTGTTACTTCTTCCGGATCTTCACCGCTTATTGACAGAGGTTCATGCATGGCAAACCCTTTTATTGAAGCGCCTTTTTTACAATATGGCAGATTACACGATAGCATTACCGCTTTAGGTAAATTCTCGCAAAAACGAACCAATCTTTCTCCGCAAACATTTTACCGCTATAGCGTATATGCTATGAACAGTAATGCAAGCCACAGCACAAATTTTGTTGAAGACAGTTTTTTTACACTCTCCAACCCTCCGCTTCTGCAACCGCAATTTTTTAATGCAGCAGCAGACGCAGGTTCTGTAAATCTTGATTGGGGCAATGCAAAATTTCCAGTAGCCGGTGCAAAAAGTGCAGGCTATTTGCTGGTATATTCTTCAACTAAAATTTCAATAGAAAAAAATGCAAATGGGCAAGCACCGGATAAAATTGTAGTAAAGGGAACAATTGTTCCTCTTATACCTTCATTGCTTCCTAAATTGCCGGCAGTATCTGTAAAAGTTTCCGGTCTTTCTCCTGATACCGTTTACCAGTTTATGCTGATACCTTATACATGGAATGCATCAGATGACGCTACGTATAATTATTTAACAAAGGATGCGCTTACCGCAACAGCAACAACTGCTGCAAATATTGTGGCAAAGCAACGAATTGAGAAGTACACTGTTAGTATTCCATAATATGCTTATGCGTACAAATAAAAAAACCGATCTGTTTTGATCGGTTTTTTGTGTGCCCCAGGCGGGAATTGAACCCGCACCCGCGTTGCGGCGGACAGGATTTTAAGTCCTGCGTGTCTACCAGTTCCACCACCAGGGCAATAAAAAAAGTTATTAATTACAGCTACTGTTATTAACAACAAATAACTTATAACAAATAACTTTTTTAAAAGAGCGGAAGACCAGGCTCGAACTGGCTACCCCGACCTTGGCAAGGTCGTGCTCTACCAAATGAGCTACTTCCGCTTATGTATAAGAACTTTTAAAGGACGGCAAAAATAGTAATCTGCGCTTAATGCAAAAAATTTTATGCAAATTTATTTGTACTGTGGTGTGTATAAAGTGTTTGTGGGAATTTCCACTTCTGGTTTGCCTTTATACCTGTGCTCATAAAGATTATAGCACATGCCGGTAAAAAGTGCAACGAGACAAAGCACCTGTATGTAAAATAAAAATCTTGAAGAAGTTACCCAGTTGTAACCAAACTCTTTGTCTTTATAATCAGATTCGTGTGCCATGTTAGAATTTTGCATTGCAAAAATAAGGTTGTGCAATCAATACTTATTTCTTTGGCTTAACAATTTCTGAAAAATGTTTTTTTTTGCTGATGAAGTACGCCCATATTAATGAGCCACCGTAAACACCCGGGATTTTTTTTATTTTTTTTGAAGGAAGTTCCTGGTATTTATTACGAATGCTGATCCACCTTAAAACACCGGCATGTGCTTTAAATACAGCTTTGAAAGATTGCATATCTTTTTGAATAAAACTTTTGAAAGCAAACAACCAATCCAATAAAATGCGTAAAGGAATTTTCCAGGCTGCTTCAGAAAAAGAAAGGTTTTTTAAAAGCATTATAAAATTGTTCCTGAAATTAAGAAAGGTTTTACGGCTGTTTGTTTTTGGCAAAGTGCCACCGCCAATATGGTACACAACAGAAGAAGGACAGCAATAAATACTATAACCTTTTCGCTGTAAGCGCCAGCACAGATCAATTTCTTCCATGTGTGCAAAAAGATAATCATCAAAACCATTCAACTCATGAAAGCGTTCAGCCCTTATGCATAAAGCTGCGCCGGTTGCCCAAAAAATTTTTTCCGTGATGTTATACTGCCCGTAATCTTCTTCACAAATATCAAACACTCTTCCGCGGGCAAATACATAACCTAATTTATCAATCCACCCGCCGCAGGCGCCGGCATGTTCAAAAAATTTTTTGTTGTGATAAGATAATATTTTAGGTTGACAGGCAGCAATACCCGCATCTTTTTCCATCAATGCTATCATATCTTCAATCCACCCTGCTTCAACTTCTACATCAGAATTTAAAAGGATATAATATTCTGATTGCACCTTTGATAATGCTTTATTATAACCGCCGGCAAAACCATAATTTTTATCCAATAAAATAATTTCTGCCGCTGCAACATTATTGGTGAGGTATGCAACGCTGTCATCTGAAGAGCCGTTATCAGCAATAATTATTTTTTTATTTGGATAGGTTGATGCAAAAACAGAAGGCAAAAATTTTTCAAGATAATTGCGCCCGTTATAATTTAAGATCACTATTGCAACAGCAGGAAAATTCAATGCAGTTTTATTCAAATGTAAAATGAAAAGTGTTCTAGTTAAATAAGTAATTCGTTTATCGTTATTAAAATATCACGAGCAATTACCAGCTATTAAAATAAATTCAATCTGCCCGCATTCAGATAATTACTTTTCTTTGCAGCATACATTTTATATTATGCTTTATTCAATGACAGGTTATGGCCGTGCTGAAAAAATGATTGCTGATAAATCTTATTTGGTTGAAATACGTTCACTTAACGGTAAGCAATATGACATTCGCCTTACTATGCCTTCTTTGCTTAAACCTTACGAATTTGAAATAAGGAATATACTAAACGAAGGTTTAATGCGCGGAAGTATTGAGTGCGTGATCACCATTTCGCAGAACGGTTCCGATAAATCTGTACGCGTAAATAAAGGCGTTGTTAAAGCTTATTATAAGCCTATACTTGAACTTTCAGATGAATTGGGTTTATCACAGGAAAATATTTTAAGTGCATTATTAAGATTGCCCGATGTTATCAGCGCTTCAACAGAAATTATTGCAGAAGATGAATGGAATTTTTTTACAGGTGCTTTAAACGATGCAATTAATGATTTAAATAAACATCGCAAAGAAGAGGGCAAAAGCATGGAAGACGATTTGGTTGCAAGAATTGCTAACATAGAATTGCAGCAGGCTGCTGTGGCAACACTTGAGCCGCAGCGAAGAATAAAAATAAAAGAAGGTCTGCAAAAAGTGCTGGATGAAAATGTAGGCAAAGAAAATTATGATCCAAACCGTTTGGAACAGGAAATAATTTATTACATAGAAAAGATTGATATAAGCGAAGAACAGGTGCGCTTAAAAAATCATTGCGAATATTTTAAAGATGTGCTTACCGATAAAACCATTGTAAAAGGAAAAAAGCTTTCATTTATCCTGCAGGAAATTGGCAGGGAAATAAATACAACAGGCTCTAAAGCGTATGATTCAGATGTTCAAAAATGCGTAGTGCTTATGAAAGATGAACTGGAAAAAGCAAAAGAGCAAATCTTAAATGTGTTGTAAGCATGAAGTTTTTCAATTCTAAAATATTTATTGTCGCGGTATTGTTGCTTGCCTCCTGCAATACAATTGATGTGTATGAAAAAACACAGGCTATTCCAAAACATGAATGGAGCACCAGCAACCGGTTATCTTTTACATTTACTGCAACAGACAGTGTAACATACTACAATATTTATCTTGTACTACGCCATACAGAGTCGTATCACTTCAATAATATTTATATTGATTTTACTTCAATTCTTCCCGGCAAAAAACCACAAACCCAGCGTTTAAATGTACAGCTTGCAAGCGCCAACGGCTGGCTGGGTTCTTCTATGGATGATATAATTGAACAGCGGGTGTTGTTATTTACACAACCAACGCATCTTGCAAAAGGCGATTATACTTTTATATTACAACAGGTAATGCGCGAAGATCCTTTGCAGAATGTTTTGAATGCAGGTGTAAGGGTAGAGAAAGTGGTGCAGTAAATAACCTGTTACAATACTGTAAAGACCATTCGGTATAAATCGTTTTAACCATAGACCTACTATATGCGCTATTTATTCGTACCTTCTTCGCCTGCGGGGTGAGCAAAGACGAACATGGCACGAACATGGTACGAATGAAAGACGAAGAAAACTCTTTTGAAAGTTTTTGCTGCCAACGCTTGTCTTGTACCTTATTTATAGTTCAATATTTAATCAACCAGTTACACGTCTTTCCCGCGAAAGCGGGAAATGCAACGCATTCATCGAGACCTTATAAAATAATTATCACGAGATAATCTCATAATTAATATTTATAGTGAGTAAAACCCACTTTCTACATTTAAGAAAGCACAAAAGAAGGAAGGAAAGAGTGTGATTAAGGGTTTGTTTGATTGAACGTTTTTGCGACGAGGAACGACGAAGCAACCTGCTTTTAGATCAATAATTAATCATTAATTTAGCCCAGTATCGGTTAACCGATACTATTATCATCGTCTACAGCAATACTTATTTTGTGCGTCATGCTTAAACAGCATCAAATACGTTCTTAGGTGAATATATGTTCGGCCGGGCATAACGCAGAAATTTTCGGTAATAAAATCAATTTTCTTAACCAAAAATCATTCTCAAATGAACACAAATGCAAAAGAAAAAAAACCCACAATTGTTCTCGTTCACGGAGGTTTTGTTGATGGCTCCGGTTGGCAAGGTGTTTATGAAATTCTGAAGACGGACGGCTACGAAGTTGCCATCGTGCAAAACCCGACAATATCCCTCACCGGTGATGTTGCTGCAACTAAGCAAGTGCTTGCTACAATTGAAGGACCTGTGATTCTCGTCGCCCATTCTTATGGCGGAGTAGTTATAACTGAATCCGGTAACGATCCAAAGGTTATTGGTCTTGTTTACATCACAGCCTTTGCTCCTGACAGTGGTGAATCTGTGGGTTCACTAATCAAAGATCCTCCTCCGGGTGCACCTGTGCCACCTATACTCCCACCACAGGATGGCTTTCTGTTTCTTGATAAAGCAAAATTCGTTGCATCATTCGCAGCTGATGTTGATACGAAGACGGCTGAGTTTATGGCTAACTCCCAGGTTCCATGGGGATTGGAGGCGCTAAATGGGGCAATCAGCCAGCCGGCATGGAAAGTCAAACCGAGTTGGTACCTGCTTGTTACAGAAGACAAGATGATCCCACTTGCAGCTCAGCAATTCATGTCTAAGCGGGCAGGTTCAACAGTCCGCGAGGTAAGTGGAAGCCACGCCATTTATGTATCGCAGCCGAAAGCGGTGGTTTCACTCATCGAAGAAGCTGCTTTGCAAACATTAATATCGCAGTAGTGAGACTTAGGGCGCAATACAAAAAAAATTGCAGGCACCTGACAGGTTACGAAGCTTACAATTGTAACAAAGCCTTCTCTGAAGCATCTTAATTATTAATTCCTTATTCCTCATATTAGCCATTGGTATAATACTTGTTTTTTAAACAACAATAAAATTCATCAATGGCAATTGCTTTTCCAATTATAGACTGGGGAAACGGTACAAATATTTACGAGGTTAATGTTCGCCAATATACACAAGAAGGAACTTTTAAAGCTTTTATAAAACATATTCCGCGCCTGCATAATATGGGCGTTGATATTTTATGGCTAATGCCTGTAACACCAATCAGCGTGGAAAAAAGACAGGGCACTTTCGGCAGTTATTATGCGGCGAGTTCTTATACCAATATTGATCCGGCCTATGGAACTGAAGATGATTTCAGAGAGTTGATAAAAACTGCACATTTTTTTGGAATGAAAGTAATTATTGATTGGGTGGCGAACCATACCGGTTACGATCATCAATGGACAAAAGAACATGCTGACTGGTACAGAAAAGATGAGCATGGAAATTTTACTGAATTATATGGTTGGGTTGACGTAATTGATCTGAATTATGAAATTCCGGCTTTGCGGGAAGGCATGACAAACGCCATGAAGCATTGGGTAATTAATTATGATATTGATGGTTTTCGTTGCGATATGGCGCGTACTGTGCCTGTTGATTTTTGGATAGAAGCACGTGGAGAATGTGATGCAGTGAAATGCTTATTCTGGCTGGCTGAATGCGAGATACTAAATTATCATGAAGCATTTGACCTTACTTATGGCTGGGAAGTAATGCGTGCATTTGATAAATATTTTAAAGATGAAATAAAATTTGATGAAATAAAACCATTACTTATAAATTATTCGCATTACCCCATCGGCTCAAGAAAATTATTGTTCACTTCAAATCATGATGAAAATACTTACCACGGAACAGAGTTTGAAAAATACGGAGTGAGTGCAAAAGCAATGGCAATATTTTCATGTACGTGGCCGGGTATTCCGCTTCTTTATTCAGGACAGGAAAAACCCAATTATAAAAGACTTGAATTTTTTGAAAAAGATTTTATTGATTGGAATGGTGATGTGGAATTGCATGGATTTTATAAAACATTACTTACCATTCGTAAAAGAAATAGAGCGCTGCAGGAAAGCGCTTCTGTTTTGTTATTAAATACTAATGCGCCAAATGTTTTAGCTTATTTATGCAGAAGGCAAAATGATAAAATTCTTGTGCTGATGAATCTTGGAAAAGAGGCGGCAACATTTCGCATAGACCATCCTGCATTGCCTGGTAAATATGTAAATCTTTTTTCCGGTGAAGCAATTGAAATAAAGAGAGCAGGAACTTATACTTTTCAACCGGGAGAATACCTGGTGTACCACGTAACACATTGACCTCATCCCAATCCTTCTCCAAAGGAGAAGGGGCAAGAAAATGCTACAAATTCATTGGGCTTTTCAAATTTTCAGTAGTAATGTCCTCTCCTTTGAAGATGACTTAGGAGAGGCCACAAAAAAACCGGTTAGCTGTTAAGCTAACCGGGTCGGATAAACATAAACTGTTTACTCATTGCTGAGATGTTTATGAATTTTCCATACTCTTTATTTCTTATTATTCTGTTTATAATTTCCTTTGCTGTTATTGTTTTTATTTTCAGTGCTTTTAGCTGCTATCTGCGTTTGTATGTCTTCATCATAAGGATGAGAAATGCCATGTGCATTATCTGGTATTCCTAATGTTGTTGAAGGGCCGCCTTTTGCAGCCATATCTCTTTCTTCATCTGCATTTACAGTTGAATAAGCATTCTGATCCTTTTTATTGTTTACCATAACAATAGTTTTTATAAGTTATGTAATAGCTTTTATAGTCAAATTATCATGCTAACAATAGTTTGATTAAAATTTTTTAAGTGAATTTTTTTCAAATTATTTTGAATGAATAGTTCTTGTTTGATTATACCCGG
>Ga0206932_1038_pt1 | contig 32905 bp, 33 predicted proteins | sample Alteio_BWOrgHeat_18_FD_153244 | JGI IMG/M metagenome (GOLD analysis project Ga0206932, IMG submission 153244) | Enriched cells from forest soil in Barre Woods Harvard Forest LTER site, Petersham, Massachusetts, United States -... | ecosystem: Environmental > Terrestrial > Soil > Temperate forest >...
GATAAGGACAAAATTAAAAATGTAAAAAAACTTTTTGAAGACGGGTTGATTTTTGAAAAAGATAAAATACGCGTATCACTTTACGAAGGACAGATTGCTGATTATGGTGTAGATGAAACGTTATTAAATACGTTGGTAAGCACGCATTTAATACGTTGCGAACCGGATGCCAACGGCAGGGAAAAATACGAACTTAGTCACGATTCTTTAATAGAACCGATTTTAAAAGCTAAAGAAAAAAGGGTAGACGAAGAAAGGATAACATTGCAAAAAATTACGCTTAAGAAAAGAGTAAGGTTATTTGCTGCTGTTATTGCAGGTATTATTTTAGTTTGCGGAATTGCACTGTTTTTCTTTTTAAGAAATGCAAAAAGCGATAAGATGAAAATCAATTTTCTTGTTGCAGAAAAAGACTGGTTTTATTTACTGGATGAAACACAACGAAAGGCAGTTTTAGACAATGATTTCTTATTTCTCATTGATAAAAACTCCGAAAAATATAATAATTTAAAATACTCTTATAAATGCGCTGCATACGCTAACCAGGCTGCTGAAACCAATTATCCTCTTGCCCTGGAGTTTGCGCAGGAAGGTTTTTTAAAAGATTCAACCAATCCTGTAATCACAAGAAGCTTTAATAATCTTATTCATAAGTCAAACGTGTATGTACCTGCCAAAAAAATTAAATATCCCGGTATAATTAATAATATTAAAATTACTAAAGATGAATCCTCTGTTATAGCAACCACAAACAGGGGAGTTTTTTGGTTCAACGCAAAAACGCATGCTATCCAGGATTCTCTTACAAGCGATAGTGCTCAATCAGATTATTCCGCTTTTTCTCCTGACGGGCATTATGTGGTATATGAGTTATTTAATAGTGATACAACCTACCTGCTGAATTTACTTACAAAACATTGCATAAAAATAAAAGACCGGGAATATGCAGAAGAGCATGCGATTGCTTTTGATATAGCAAAAGATAATTCATTCTTTATTCATGCCGGTTCTGCCAATGTAATTAGTGTAATTTCAATCAATGGCAGTTTACTAAAAAAATATTCTTTTCCCAAAGATGTTGATATAAACGAAGTAAGTATTTCTCCTGATGGAAATTATTTTGCTGCAGGTGCAAATGGCGGCGAAGTTTTTTTAGTGGATTTAAAAAATCCTGATGTTAAAAAAAGTATTTCGTTATTAACTTCAGGCTCATCAAACCTGCATACTGCGGCAGTAAATTCAGTTTCTTTTTCACATGATGGGAAATTTATTCTTACCGGCTCTGTTGATAAAACAATTCAAATTTGGGATATTGATAATAAAAGGGTTTTTCAAACGATAAATAATAAAAACCCTGTTTCAAGATGCAGATTTTCTGATGATGATGCCCATATCCTTATTGGCGAGATTGAATCCGGAACAATTGCTTACTGGAGTAAAGAAGCTTCTGCTAATACCGGCAATAGTAATAGCCGGAATGCCCAATCTGATACTTTAAAATTTTCTAAAGACACGCTTCAGTTAGTTGGTTTGGATTCACGCATTACATCAATCAACTTTTATAATAATGATACAAAAATAATTGCGTCTTCCCAAAACGAAATTTCATTATGGAATTTAAATAACGATAATAAATCTCCGCTGCAGATAAACGATGTAGTAACATCCGGAATAATACCGGTATTTCAGCTTCGTGAAAAATTATATACAGGCCTGGTGAGTTTTAAAGAGCTGCTTGGTTCAACACAAACAAAAAATGATGTACTGGAAACCATTAAGCTCCTGAGCGATTCAATCACTCGTATTTCAATGAAAAGAAACAGGCAAACGACTATTGAATTAACTAACCTGATGCCAAAATTTTATGATCATTTAAAAAACTGTCCTGAAGGCAAGCTTACTAAACGGGACTCATTTCTTTTATATAATTATATGAGTAATGGTTATTTGTATAAAATTTATCTGGATGAAGATTCGCTGAATGGAAATTTTGGAAAAAACAGCTTTGAAAATCTTGTAAAATTCAGGCAGCAGGCGTTTAAGTTAGATACGGCAAAAAATGAATGTTTCCTTAACTTAATGGATGCTTATTTAATTCCTGTAGATTATGCCATAAAAAATAAGCAATACAATGTTTCATTGTTTTGGAGCAACAAAATATTAAAAGATAACCCCTGGCTTAATACGATAAGCGAAATTCAAAATTCGCTCACAATCATATATCAATACCAGGTGTCGTTAAATGTTTTAAAAGGCGATTTGCAGGCGGCAAAAAAAGCGCTGCAGAATTGGCCTGGACCGCAGGATGACCTTAGTTATATTTTGAGTAAAGAATTGATTCAAATATGTACTGTTCCTCATTATTCATTTAACAAAGCAAAATTCAGTTCTTACATAAAAAATATAGATGTGAAAAACGAAGTTAATAAGGATAAAATAAGCAATATGGATATGAACATGTTAGATTTAATAGATGAAAAAAATTATACGTTTAGCGAGAATGTCATGAATAATATCATTGCATTTGATGATTATATATACCCGCTTGCATATTAAAATTACTAACTGCTTTAAACATTAATTTTTAATAATTCTCATTGAAATAAAAGGCGTTTTATAAGAATAAAACCAGCTTGTATACATTACAAACAGCTTTTGGCGGGCAATTTGTTTACATTGTTTAAAACACAGCAATGAGCCTTTCATTATACAAAAAGAAACGCAGCTTTAATAAAACGCCGGAACCGCAGGCCGGAAAATCAACCTCAAAAGATAAGCTGGTATTTGTTGTGCAAAAGCATGATGCTTCGCATTTGCATTATGATTTTCGCCTGGAAATGGAAGGCCTTTTAAAAAGCTGGGCAGTTCCAAAAGGGCCTTCTCTGAATCCGGCAGATAAACGTTTGGCGATGATGGTGGAAGATCATCCATTTGACTATAGAACTTTTGAAGGCATCATTCCCGAAGGGAATTATGGCGCAGGAACGGTAATTGTTTGGGATGAGGGAACGTACGAACCTTTGGAAAATGCATCAGTCAATAAAAAAGAAAATGAGAAAAATTTATTGAAGCAGTTGCATGCAGGCAGTGTAAAAATTGTGATGCATGGAAAAAAGCTGAAAGGTGAATTTGCATTGGTTAAAACACATTATGGTGGTGCAGAAAACAGTTGGCTGTTGATTAAGCATAAAGATGAATATGCAACTGAAGAAGATGTTACTGAAAAAGATAAATCTGTTGTATCAAAAAAAACAATAGCGCAAGTTGAAAAAACCAGTGATAAAATATGGAAGAGTAACAGGGAGCAAAAGTCAAAAGCTAAAAGTGAAAATTCGAAAACAGTAACTGCAAAATCTTCAAACACAAAAACTGCAACGAAAAAAAAAACGAATCAGCACAGCAAAACTTTAGCGAAGAAGTAGATGAATTACTTTCAAAAACCAAACGTGCTGCGTTTCCGTCAAACATAAAACCCATGCTTGCCACATTAACGGATGAACCGTTTGATGATACCGGCTGGATATATGAAATAAAGTGGGACGGCTATCGTGCGGTAAGTTATTTGAACAAGGGCAGCGTTGAAATTTTATCAAGAAACAATTTATCGTTTACACAAAAATTTAAAGAAGTTGCTGAAGCTTTAAAGGCATGGAACATAAATGCCGTGATTGACGGTGAAATCGTGGCCATGAATGATAAAGGTGTTGCGAGCTTTCAGCAGTTGCAGAATTTTGCAAACAAAGGAGAAAGCACGCATCTAATTTATTATGTGTTTGATATTATATGGCTTGATGGAAAAGACTTAACTAATCTTACGCTTCTTGAAAGAAAAAACATTCTGCAAAGCTTAATGCCCGAAGATGATAGTGTAATTAAATACAGTGATCACATTGAGGAAAAAGGTACAGCATTTTTTGAGCTGGCAACACAACGTGGTTTGGAAGGCATCATGGCGAAAAAATCAGACAGCACTTATACCAAAAATTTTCGTACAAAACTCTGGTTGAAAATAAAAAATAATAAAAGACTTGAAGCAATTATCTGCGGGTTTACCCAAGGCAGAAAAAGCCGTAAACATTTTGGTGCATTGGTGTTAGGAAAATATGAAGGTGACCAGTTAATTTATATCGGCCATACAGGCACAGGTTTTAATGATAAAAACCTGGGCGAAGTTGAAAAAAAATTGGCACCGCTGGTTACTGTTAAAACTCCTTTTAGTAAAAAACCAAAAACAAACATGCCTGTAACATGGGTTAAGCCAAGGCTTGTTTGTGAAATAAAATTTTCAGAAGTAACGGATGAAGGTATTTTACGTCATCCTGTTTTTATGGGTTTAAGAGAAGATAAAGAAGCTAAAAATGAAATGAATGTTGAGGTGGTAGATGCGGATGAAAGAAATAATTCAAAATCCAAAATTAAAAAGTCAAAAAAATCAGGATCTGAAAATCCTAAACCTGAAAATTCGCAATCGAAAAAAAACTCAAAATATAAAACGCAGAACGCAGAACATAAAACCCAAAACTCAAAACAACTTCTTCCATCAACTTCAAAAGAAGAAACTATAAACATCAATAATCATGAACTAAAATTCACGAACCTTGATAAATTATATTGGCCTGATGAAAAAATAACCAAGCGTGATATGCTGAATTATTATTACAACATTATGCCGTATATATTGCCTTATATGAAAGACAGGCCGCAATCGCTGAACCGTTTTCCCAATGGTATTAAAGGTGAAAGTTTTTACCAGAAAAATGTTAGCGGGAAAGTTGCTGACTGGTTGACTACTTACGATTATAAAAGTGCAAGCAGCGGCGATAAAAAATTTTTAGTTTGCACTGATGAAGCAAGCTTAATGTATATCGCATCGCTGGGTTGTATTGAAATGAATCCATGGCACAGCAGAATACAACATGCTGAAAATCCTGACTGGTGCGTGGTTGATCTTGACCCAGATGATAACAATACTTTTGAACAGGTAATTAAAGCAGCGCAGGCAGTAAAAAAAGTGCTGGATGCAATTGATGTTCCTGCGTATCCAAAAACTTCCGGCTCTACCGGAATGCATATTTATATTCCGCTTGGTGCAAAATATTCTTATGAACAATCAAAATTATTAGCTGAGTTGATTGTAAATATTGTTTACCAGGATATTTCTTCTTTTACAAGCTTGGAAAGAAATCTTTCAAAACGCAAAGGGAAAATTTATCTTGATTTTTTGCAGAACCGTACTATTCAAACCATTGCCGCGCCTTATTCTTTGCGGCCTAAGCCTGGGGCAACTGTTTCAACACCTTTAGATTGGAGCGAAGTAAAAAAAGGATTGACAATAAAACAGTTTAACATCAATACAATTTTTGACCGCTTAAAAGATGTTGGCGATATTTTTAAACCGGTTTTAGAAAAAGGAATTGATTTGAAGAAAACATTAGAAAAGATAAATAGTTTGTGATGAATGTTGCTGCCATGAAAATATACTGCACAAGGGAGTGACACAACAGGCGATGCCAAAAGCACTGTTGCTGGTTAGATAAATCTTATCTTAGATTCATTTACTTTTACGCAAATAAATTGAATGAATACTGAACAATCAAAGCCATTGATTGGATTTACCTGCGGTGATTTGAATGGCATAGGCATTGAACTTATAATAAAAACTTTAAGTGACAGCCGCATTCTGGAGCAATGTACACCTGTTGTTTTTGCAAGCAATAAAAGCATAAATTTTTACCGGAAATCTTTACCCGAAATAAATTTTACCTACCAAAGCGTAAAAGATTTTTCAAAGATCAGCAACAAACAATTAAACGTTTTTAACTGCTGGGATGAAGAGGTGGCAATTAATGCAGGCCAATTAAATGAGATTGGCGGAAAGTATGCAAGGCTTTCTTTGCAGCATGCAGTGAATGCTTTGCAACAGGGGCAAATTCACGGTTTGGTTACAGCACCACTGCATAAAAAGAATATACAATCAGCCGATTTTAATTTTACAGGTCATACGCCGTATTTAAAACATGCCTTCAATTTAAATGATGTGCTGATGCTGATGATTGCTTCAAACCTGCGTGTGGCGCTGGTGACAGAGCATGTGGCTGTAAAAGATATAGCGTCTAATATTTCTCAGGAGAGTATTATAAGTAAGCTGCATATTTTACATTCAACTTTAAGAAGAGATTTTGGCATTGAAACACCAAAGATCGCTGTGCTGGGTTTAAATCCGCATGCAGGTGATGAAGGTTTGGTGGGCGATGAAGAACAAACTACCATTAAACCGGCTATTAAAGAAATGAAAGATAAAGGCATGCTTGTATTCGGCGCTTTTAGTGCTGATGCGTTTTTTGCAAGAGCTCAATACCAGGATTTTGATGCAGTGCTTGCTATGTATCACGACCAGGGATTGATACCATTTAAATCTTTGGCTATTGGTGAAGGCGTGAATTTTACAGCAGGTATGCCTGTTGTAAGAACAAGTCCTGATCACGGAACCGCTTTTGATATTGCCGGAAAAGGAATTGCAGACACATCATCTTTTGTTGCTGCAGTATTTGAGTGTATTGATATTATAAAAATGCGCGCAGCGTACGATGAAAATCACAGCAACCCTTTACGTAAAATGAGCAGCATGATTATTGCCAATGCCACAGATGAGGCTATTGAGTTAAGTGAAGAATAAAGCTTGCTGATCAATTATTTCACTCAAATTTATAAGTTCTATAAAGGCGTAAAGGGTTTTGATCTTTGCGCCTTTTCTTTTACATATTTGTTGTTTTGTGTGAAATATCATTTCATCTTCCAAACATTGTTGCCTGCATCTGCATCTGCGTCATGCATATCGCCCAAAACAATTTTTTGTATTGAACTTGTTGCAGTAAAGTTTACTAAAGTTGTATTACCGTTTTCCCACACAGCAATGGTTTGATGCAATACCTGTTCAGTTCCATCTTTGTAATAAACAGTAAGATGCACAGGAACAGGCTTGCTGCCTTTCATGGTAACTGTTATTGTAACCTGTTTGCCACTTTGTTTTACATTGGTTATTGCAAAATCAGGTATGCCGTTTTCATAAAACCATTTCTTCCAGAACCAGTTTAAATTTTTTCCGCTGCCTGTGTTCATACAATTAAAAAAATCAAGCGGCATTGGATGTTTGCCATGCCATTGCTGAATGTAATAATGCAGGGCTTTTGTAAACAAATCATCACCAAGCATGTCTTTTATATATAAATAACCCATTGCGGGTTTTGGATAAGAATTGATATAATAATTTTCACCTGTTTCATGATTGCTTAGTGTGGTTACAGGCATATCAAAATCTTTACCGGCGCTTGTATTATAGTCATCCATACCATAATCATCAGGCGCAATTGTTGAATCAATCATGGGTGAAAGCAACCACTCTCCTATTGTTGCCCAACCTTCATCCATCCACCCATATTTTGTTTCATTAACACCCATGTAAAAAGGAAACATGGTATGAAATATCTCATGGTCAGTCAACTCAATCTCATCTGCTTTATCAGTAAGCGGGTTATCATTTACCATCATTGGGTATTCCATCTGGTCTAAGCCATCAAACACTGTTTCATGCGGATAAGGATAAGGCCATGCAGGTAATGTGTAGCTCATGATCTCAACAGTCTTGCGTGCGTAGTTTATAACATTGAAATAATCTTCATGCACAGGATTAAAAACAGCATCCACTCTAGTTCTTCTTTGCGTTGTTGGATCAACCACTAAACTGCTTGCATACCACACATAATGATTGCTTGTTGCAAACACAAAATCTGTAACACTGTCTGCCTTAAATTTCCAGGTGTTGGTTGCGTTTTGTGCAGTAATGTTTCCATTTTGCAGGTCTGTTGTATCAATCACTTTTGTAATACCGTCGCTTTTTTCAGCTTCGCTGATGCGCTGCACAATTTGCGGAGCATACACTTCATTTGCATTCATTAAATTTCCGGTGGCGCACACGATATAATTTTTTGGAACAGTAATGTTTACATCAAATGAACAGAAATCATTATAAAATTCAGGCGTGCCTGTATAAGGAATTTCATTCCAGCCATCAATATCATCGTACACAGCAATGCGCGGAAAAAAGTAAGCAATAAAAGCAGAGCTGTCATCAATCATCCCTGTTCTTACATCAGAACCTTTATTTAATACATAAGAAAATGCAACTGTAAACTTCATTTGTTTTCCGGGTAATAACGCCGTTATTTTAATCCATGCATTTGTGCCGTCAATATTAAGATCATCAGATGATCGCTGTTTATCATCAATTGAAAAGCTTTCAATGCGAACGCCATCATTTTCGTCTTCAGCATTTATATTTTGATCGCGCTGCACACCATGCTTATAAAAATTTGGATATAGTTTAAACCATATTTGTTTTAAAGTATCGGGACTATTATTTGTGTAAACGATCTCTTCTGTTCCTGTGATGATTCTGCTTTTTGGTGAAAAGTTTACATCAACAGTATAGGCAGCAGCATTCTGCCAATAATTTGCACCGGGTTTGCCATCTGCTGAACGCGTTTTATTTTCATAAGCTTTTTGATAATTTCCTGCAACAGGTAAGGTTTGAGAAAAAAGTTGAGCACAAATAAATACAAAGCAAGCGGCGATAAATATTTTCATACAGAAATTTGAGCGATAAAAATAAAGCAGGTTTATTGTATCGCGCAAACAATATAATTAGGAAAAGATAAAACAAATCTTATTCAGAAAGTTGATAACCAATTTCCCAGTGAAGGCCAAAAGGGTCTGCAATGCGGCCCAGCTTCCAGCCATATTCTTCCCCAACAGGAAATATTTCTTTGGCGCCTGCTTTTATAGCTTTTTCAAAAACAGATTCAGGATCATCAACTACCAAGATCATTCTTATATTGCTTTCAGGTTCATTTGAGTTTTCATTACCAACATTGCCGCCGCTTATCCAAAACTCAGCGCCATTTACAGAAAGCTTTACAACCAATCCATCCGGTGTTTCCAAACGATATGTTTCTGCAGCATCAAATGCAGCTTTATAAAACTTAACCGCAGCAACTGCATTTTGCACAGATAACCATGGTTGAATTAAGGTGTTTTTATTCATTATTTAATTATTTATAATCAGCAGTAAGCATATTTATGAATAGGAAAATTAAGCCGATTATCCACGGGCCAACGCCAACCCAGATAGCTGCTTTGTAATTGATCTTTATAAAAGAAAAATAAAATCCCGCTGCGCACATTATTAAAAATGAAATTGCAAATACAATTGTTGCTGTTTCAGAATATTTACTTGATTGAAGTATGTACACTGCATTTAAAAAATAATAACTTCCAAAATAAGCGTTAATAAAACATAGTATCCATGCAAAGTATTTCATTACATACAATGTATTAAACTTCTTACAAACCGGCTATTTTCTTTTTAATAGTTCGCTTATCTGTTTGTGTTTTTGCAAGGGAATATGCTGCTTCAAAATATTGTTTTGCTTTTGTGTTATTAATGTCTTTATACAATTCGCCAAGCAGTGTATAATAATAATGATTATTGGTTAATTGCAATTTCTCGGCTTCTTTAATTGCTTCTTGTTTTCCATAAACTTTTGATAAGGCAAAGGTTCGGTTAAGCGCTGCAACAGGCGAATATTCAATTTGCAGCAATTGGTTATACAACAGTAAAATACTTTCCCATTTTTCTTTTGTATCTGCTTTAATAGTATGCCAGTAAGCAATGCTTGCTTCTAAATGATATTTCGAAATTATTTTTCCCTGCGATGCTTTATTAATAAAAAAAATCCCTTTTGATATTAGTTCTGCATTCCACAGTTTTTCGTCCTGGTCCTGGTATAAAACAACTTCACCGTTTTCGTTTTTTCTTGCTGCAAACCTTGATGCATGAAAACACATTAAAGAAAGCAAGGCATTTACACGCGGCAAATTTGTTTGTTCATTTTCTATAAGCAAATAGGTTAAGCGCATCGCTTCCAAACAAAGGTCTTCACGCAAAATATTATCACTGCTTTCAGAATAATATCCTTCATTAAATAATAAATATAAAGTGGTAAGTACGTTATCTAATCTTTTATCAATTTCTTTCTCTGAAGGAAATTCTATCTGCACTTTTTCATGATGCAATTTTTCTTTGGCACGATACAATCTTTTATTGATCGTTTCTTTATTCGATAAAAAAGCATTGGCAATTTCTTCAATACCAAAACCGCAGAGAATTCTTAATGCCAAACTAATTTGCGCTTCTGCAGAAATGGATGGATGACAAACAGCAAACAACATTTGCAACTGGCTGTCTGTAATATTTTTTTCTGAAAGATCAATCTCAATTTCGCTTGAAGTAACAACTGAATTTTTTAACTGCGGCTGAATTTTTTTGCTGAATGTTTGATTGCGTTTGAGAATATTTTTTGCTTTGTTTTTTGCAACAGCATATAACCATGCAACCGGGTTTTCAGGAGCGCCTTTATAACTCCAGGTTTCCAACGCCAATAAAAAAGTTTCACCGGCAATATCTTCTGCAACTTGAATGTGTTCAATACCAAAAAGCTTGCAAAGCACTGCAGTTATTTTAGTAAACTCAGTTCTGAATAAATGTGGTATCAATTCTTCTGAAGTCATCAAATTAAAAGCCTCATTTAAGAGGCTTATTTTTTAACTGTTATCTTCCGGTGAAACAGCCCGCCTTACCTCCACATTTCCTCCGCCGCCCTTTACCATCGGGCATTCTTTTGCAATGGCTATTGCATCCTCAACAGAATCTGTTTTAACTATAATAAAGCCATTAATAAATTCTTTTATCTCAGTAAAAGGGCCATTGGTTACCACGTTGTTTGGCTGTACAACTTTTGCATCAGATATACCCAGCCTGCTGCCCTGGCTTGCAAGCTTATCCTGTGCTGCAATACTTCCCATCCAGTTCATCCAGCTTGTCATCATTTCCTGTGCCTGTTCTGGAGATGGGTTAAAATCAGGGTTAGGTGAAGTTCTGAAAATTAATACAAACTCTTTCATGATCATCGATTTAAAAATTGAATAATAACTTGTTTTGAATACAATTTACATAGCGGCAATTTCTCTTACTTCCACACTGCCGCCGGTGTTAAATATCGGGCAGCCTTTTGCTATATCAACTGCTTCATCATATGAATCAGCTTTTACAATTGAATAACCGCCTATTGATTCCTTAATGTCTGTGTAAGGGCCGTTAGTTACAATGTTATTACTTTTTACAACCTTGCCGGTATCCTGCAAGCGGTCGCCCTGCGTTACCAATTTGTTTTCAGCCGCAATACTGCCTAACCAATCCATCCATTTTTTCATCATGGCTTCTGCCTGCTCCTGCGTTGCCTGCTGCATGTTGCTGTAATCTGTTCTGTATAAAAACAAAAACTGTTTCATTTTTTATATTTTTTATTGTTAAGAATTAATTTAATGAACGCCATCTCTTTTGGCAATTTTTCTTACTTCAACTGTATTGCCTTCGCCTTGCAAAACAGGACTGCCTTTTGCAAACTCAACTGCTTCATCTGTTGAATCTGCTTTAATGATAATGTAACCACCGATGGTTTCTTTTATATCACCAAAAGGTCCGTTAGTTACAACACCATTATAGCCTACAACCTTTGCATCTTCAAACGGCAAACCATTGCCGCCGCTGAATTTGTTTTGCGCAGTAATTCCACCAATCCAATCCATCGTTTGTTTCATCCATTTTTGCATTTGCTCCGGCGATGCGATTTTTTTCCCATCCTCATGCCGGAAGATTAAAATGTATTCATCCATAATTTAATTTTTATTGTGCATAATTTGATTACAGAGTTATAACAACCAGGATGAAAAGAATTGGACAGGCACAGAAAGAATTTTATTTAATCAGCAATTCTTTCCATTTATTTGTCTCAGCAAATTCTTTAATAACAGCATTTCTTTTCACAAGCAATTTTGTTAGGTACTTTTTAAGTACAATTTTATCAGCTACTCCGCCCAAAAACCCAAAAGGCGATTGAAATGAAAACACATCATTCATAATTATGCAGCCATTTTTTGTTTCAAAATAATGGTCATGTACAATATATTTGAACGCACCTTTAATCTGTTCATCCCTGAAATGAAAGGGTCTGTTGTAAGCTGTAATCTGTGAGGTTAGTTTTTGAGTTATTCCAAAATGTTTTGCCTGCCATGTTACAAACTCATTTAAATTTATTAAACCTGTTGTAACTCCATCAACAGCTTTTTCATTTGTATGTGCGGTTGAAATTTCATGAAGGTCAATACTTCGCGAAAGGTCAAAACAAATTTCAAGAGTTGAATTAATTTTTGTTTTAAGTTTAATTAACTGCACTTGTGAAATTATGAGTTTGATATGTTTTTATAAAGGCCTTACAAAATTGATGGTTTATTGTTGAAGAAATAGCAGGCCATGATGTAAACATAAAACCTGCTTATGTCTTTTTAGAAGATATTCAAAGAAAGAAATTCTTAATAACAAATTCAGATATAAATTAAATTCGTTATTCAAAAAACCTATATATACGAAACAAATTTTTACACTAACGATTTTTTTGGCTGCATGCATTTTTGCAAAATACAGGCACACCTGTATAATAATTCTTTAGCAACTATAAAACTGGTTATTTAAAGTTGCAGTAATTATAACTATTTTTATCTTTTAATTAATTAGTTTCTAACCAAACAAAAAATTTATGAAAAAACCTTTACTTTTTACGCTCGCTCTTTGCTGCTTTTTTTTAAGTTTAATTGCCCAGGGCCCAACACTTACATCAGCCAATACAGCTCCAATTGTTGGCGAAAAGTTTCAAAGTCAGTATACAAAAGCAGGTAATGTTGACGACAAAACCGGCGGCGCTAACCAAACATGGGATTACACAAATCTTGTTGATAGTGGTGCTGCTTATAACCTGGTTGCAGTAACACCGTCCTCAACACCTTTTGCAGATTCTTTTCCTTCCAGCAACCTGGTACTAAAAACGCTGTATGATTCGGCTTATTTATACTTCAATTCTCAAACCACGGGGTTAAGTGAATTAGGTGCAGCATTATCAGATTCTACTGTATTAAGATACACAAAACCTAAAATCTACCTGCCTTATCCTTTTTCTTATGGCGATTTTTTTACTGATTCTGTTGTTGAACAATCAGCAGGTTTTGATTTTGTATTGCGTGGTAAAGACAGTTTATATGGTGATGGTTATGGTACACTTAAAACACCGGTTGCTGTTTATAACAATGCGCTGCGTGTAAAATATATTGAATATATAAAATATTCCACAGACACTTTAGGCATTACTACAACAATTATTGATCGTACTGTAAACTACATTTATTTTACTCCCGATACACATTCGCCATTAATGTCAATTGCAGAAATTGAAGCTATAACCACTTCATCTGTGTTAGGCCAGGTTATTTTTACTGATACCATTCATTCTAAAAGTGTTTCTTACTTAAAAAAAGTTTCGTTGCCGCTTTTATTTGTATCATTTAATGCTTCATTAAATAATAACACAGTGCAGTTGCAATGGCAAACAGCGCAGGAAAATAATACAGGTAATTTCAACGTACAGCGCAGTGTAACCGGCACTAATTTTACAGATATTGCAGAAATAAAAGCAACAGGCAGTTTTGCTGTTTCTCAGTACAGGTATGCCGATGAGAGCTTTGCAAAAACAGGCGTGCCGCCATCTGTATTTTATCGCATAAAAGAAACTGATAAAGATGGAAAAGAATTTTATTCAAAAACTGAAGTTGTTCATGGAAATACAAGCGCAGTAAGTTTATATCCCAACCCCGCAATAAACTATATAAACTTAAATATTAAAGATGCTGCTGTTGCAGATGCAATATCTATTTATGATGCAAAAGGGCATCTTGTAAAACAATATTTTAATTACTCTGTAAACCAACCGGTAAATGTTTCAGGCTTAAGTAAGGGTACTTATTTTGTGCAGGTAAAAATAAAAGACAAAACAACTACCACAACTGTTGTTAAAGAATAACGCAAACATTTTTATTATTAAAAAGCCTTGCTTGAAACGGCGAGGCTTTTTAATAATAACTATTTGATAAAAGAGAGAGCAGCAACACAAGTGAAAGCATAATTATTTGGTACTCGCCAATAGTTTTTTCTTTAACCATTTTCTTACCGGTTCATCATACCACTTAAGACAAACGTATGCCAGTATAAAACTTGATACAAAAGTGAGTAGGGCAAATGGAAGTGCCTGCTGAAAACCTGGTTTATGATCACTCACCCACGCTGTGTATATATAGATAAGCGGATAATGCGTGATATATATGGGGTAAGAAATATCACCTAAAAGCTTACATAATTTTGAAGCACGTTTGCCTTTTATTTGTCCGCTGGCGCCAACAAATACAATTAACGGGAAAACAATGATTATACTTAGTGACTCATAAAGACCATTCATCCATACATGCTCGCTACCACCAATTCTTGGTATACATAAAATAATAACCAACAATAAACTGCACCAAAAAAATGCATGCTCTATATAAGTGAGCTTGGCTGCCCGTGAAAGTAATAATCCCGCGAAAAATGGAAACATCATACGTGTAAACCCAATACGCAGTTGATCAGGGGTTATTGACCAGCCACCTATCAGGTCGCCTTTTGTTATGGCAAGCTGCATTAATGCACAAGCTGCTACCAACACCAATATCAAAAGAGCAGTTTTAGAAAATTTTTTAACGCCGATAGCATAAAAAATATTGGCAACATATTCAAAGAACAAAGACCAGCCCGGGCCATTCAGCGGATGCATCTCCTGCCAGCCACGTATATCCATTGATGGCGGCACGGGAATTAATGTAAACCCAATGAACATTACGAGTAACATTTGCCATACAGGCACCTGATGTATTGCCGGCCACATTGCAGAATCCTGGAAATAAAAACAGACAGCGCCAATTATCATTCCTACAATAACCATAGGCTGCAGCCTTACTAAACGCAGTTTAAAAAAGTCTTTAATGCTCATTTTATTCCAGCGGTCATCATAAGCATAACCAATAACAAAACCTGAAAGCAGAAAGAAAAAGTCAACGGCAAGATAACCGTGATTAATTACCTGGTCTAAAGGACTGGTGGCATGTGCTTCAAAAATATGAAAGGCGACTACTGTAACAGATGCTACGCCGCGCAGACCATCTAATATTTGGTAATGAGGCTTGGTAGTTAGTGCGTTTGGTTTCAAGTGCGGAAATTAGGAATTGTTTAAAGATTTAATGTAAAATGTTAGAGATATCATTAAGCGTATTTGAAATTTTTTCTATCATATTGTGAGTCGAATTAATTTTTATACGTTCAATAATACGTTTACTTTATTTACTCATCAATTTTTTTCTCTATTAACCAATGATGCCCGAATGGATCTGCAATTTCTCCCTGCCGATAATTATATTCATAGTCTTTCACAGCACTTATTTCAATAGCGCCTGCTTCAATTGCTTTGTTCATTACAGCATGTACATCCGGAACAAACAAACCAATAATGGTTGTTGATCCATTGTATTTTTCCGGAGAAAAGAAATATGGTTTGGTTACTTCATGCAAGTGAAATATAGCTCCGTTAATGGAAAGCTCAGCAACATGAATGCTGCCATCATCATTGGTGAAACAAAAATGCTCTGTTGCACCAAATGCCTTTGCATAAAAAGAAATGTCTTTAACTCCATTATTGATGAGTAGTTGCGGAGCAAAAAATGTTTTATTGTTTTCTTCTGGCATATATTCTTTCTAAGAGGTAAAGTTTTATGTAGCGCATCGTCCCTTTCAGGAGACGATGCCTGACACGAAAATTAGTGTTGCCTAAAGGAAGTTTACTCATAATTTTTGTTAGCCCATTTAATTGAAGGTTCAACCCACTCTGTCATCGGCTTATAAAGAAATCCGTGTTTCAATCCTGTATTCAATTCTATTTCTTTGTAATGGGAAATGGTTGAGCCTGTTTTGTTTTTAAATTCAACACAGGAATGTCCTATGTCGTCGCTCTTTTCATAAATTGATAAAATATTGCCACAAAATTGTATTTGCGGAAGGCCTTGTAAAATATCATTGTTGCAACCAGCGATAAAAACAAAATTCACATCTTTATTTTTAAGATAAGATGAAATAAGCATAGTAATAACTGCTCCTTTAGAAGCACCGGCAACTGTTATATCATTTGGTTTAACTCCTTTCTTTATTAAGCTGTCAATTTCATTAACAATTTTATCTGCGTAGTCAACGGCATTAGTATTTTTTTGTCTTACCTCGCTCAAAACAATAAAACCTGCTTTTCTAAAAGCATTAAGAATATTGCCGTATTCATAAGCACCATATCCGTTAACTGAATCAACAGCATTTGCACCCTGGTCTTCTATAATTTTTCCATGCAGGTAAAAGAAATACTGTTGTCCAAAAATTTTGGAAACAGGAATACATGTGATCAAGAGAATAATGAGTAATCTCATTTGTCTTGGCTGTTTAAGGCTCAAGATAAAAGTTTTTGCTAAGAAGAATTTTATTGCTTTGGCAACTGTAATACTCCCCAAAGGTTGCTCATCGTGCTATTTGTAACCGCTAAGTAATTCTTTAATCACCCGTCATACAAAAAACTAATACTCCATTTTTCTTAAAGCAGGCGCTTTAAACCAGGTTATGATAACTACAGCAATCGTCATACACCCACCAAAAATAACAGAGGGAATTACGCCCATCAGTTTCGCCATCAGGCCACTTTCAAATTGCCCAAACTCATTGCTTGAATTAATGAACATGGAGTTTACACTCATCACTCTTCCGCGCATATTATCGGGTGTTTTTAATTGCATAATGGTACCGCGTACTACAACGCTTATTCCATCAAGCATACCACTTATAAGTAAAGCAATAAACGATAGTATAAATAATTTTGAAACGGCAAAGCAGATGATACAAATACCAAATCCAAATACGGCAAACAACAATTTATAACCTTGTTTATTGTGCATGGGGAAAGCAGTTAACAATATCACACTGCATATAGCGCCCATATCTGACGCAGCATTCAAAAAACCAAAACCTTCTGCACCAACTTTTAAAATATCTCTTGCAAAAACAGGCACCATGGCAACTGCGCCACCAAACAATACAGCAAAAAGATCAAGAGATAACGCACCTAAAATTTCTTTTGTTTTGAAAACGAAATTCAATCCTTCTTTCACACTTTCCCAGGTTTTCTTTTCGTTCTTCTCACCCAATGGCGGCTTTGGTTTTATACGGATAAGGATGAGAAATGAGGCTGAAATCAAACAAATAATCACTGTGAAAGTTCCTGTGTTTCCCAAAGCTGCAATTAATAAACCTCCGGCAGCGTGACCGCTAACTGATGCTGATAAATAAGAGCCCTGGTTCCAGGTGGTAGCATTCTGCAATAAATTTTTAGGAACTATTTGTGCAAGCATTACATTAAAAACCGGCCCAACAAACGAGCGTACAATCCCGGTACAAAAAACAATTGCATAAATAAAAATAGCAAGGTTATAATTTGAAAAAATATGGCTGCTGTTTTTTGTTGATAATAACAACAGCAACATAGCCGCAATAAAATATAAGATGATACCGCGTATCAATAATTTTTTTTTATCACTCAGGTCAATTATATGACCGGCATATAAAGCCAGGGAAACTGCAGGCACCACTTCGCTCAAACCAATTAAACCAATTGCAAACGGAGCGTTGGTTAAATTATAAATCCACCAGCCAAGCAAGGTTGTCATCATCCGCAAAGCTGCTACAAAACAAAACCTGCCTGTAACAAGATTTCTAAACTCAGTAATTTTTATTGAGTCAAAAGCCCCTTGTTTTTTACCAGGAATAATTTCGTTCATTAATTGATGTAAAGTTTAAGGCAAAGTAAAATAATGCTGGCCTTGCTCTATTTCGTTTTCTAAAGCGTTAAGTACTGTTTGCAAATGCGCTTCATTACTTAAAAAATCTGCATTGGAAGCATCAATAAAAATCGTTTTTATATTGTGTTGTTTTATATAGTTTGTATATGTTTCCTGTATCCTGAATAAATATTCATCCGCAATATTTTGCTCATACACACGGTTACGCTTCTTAATATTTTTCTGCAGCTTTTGCACAGGTGAATGCAGGTAAATAATTATATCAGGGAAAATTAATTGCTGCTGCATTATATCAAATACCCGCTGATACAGCCTGAACTCTTCTTCAGATAAATTAATTTTTGCAAACAACAGGCACTTTGTAAAAATATAATCAGAAACAGTAATGCTTTGAAAAAGGTCGCTGGTGTGTATTGTATCTTTTAACTGCTTATAACGCTCAGCCATAAAAAAAAGCTCCAGCGGAAAAGCGTTCTGCTTTGGATTTTCATAAAACTTAGGCAGGAAAGGATTATCAGCAAACTGTTCTAATATTAACCGGGCATTTAATTTTTTTGAAAGCAGATGTGCAAGTGTCGTTTTTCCCGCACCAATATTTCCTTCAATAGCTATATAATGGTATTGCATTGGCATCAAAATTAACCGTGCTGTTTACTTATCGGTTGAAATTTTATGCACAGGTAATTCATCTTTACATTCTATTAATAACTGGTTGATTGTTTTATTGAACACAGGATGAATAATTTCCCCGGCTATTTCTGCAAGCGGTGTTAAAGCAAACCTTCTTTCAGCTAAATGGGGGTGCGGAATTGTAATATGAGATGAGCTATACACTAAATTATTCATCAGCAAAACATCAATATCAATTATACGCGGCGCCATTTTAAAGCTGCGTGTTCTGCCTGATATATTTTCTATTTCCAGTAAAGCCTGCATTAAATTATCTGGTTGCAATAAAGTATGTAAGGCAATTGCCTGGTTATAAAAATCAGGCTGATCTGTATTACCCCAGGCAGCCGTTTGATACACTGAAGATACTTGCTTAACAGCACCGCACTTTTGGTTAATCAAAGCTGCAGTTTGTTCGAGATTTTTTAAACGGTTTCCCAAATTACCACCTGTAAGCAGAAAAGCTGTATTCATAAATTCACGATATAAAAGCGCTAAATATCTTTATTTTTGCGCCCTGCGTATAATTGAAGTTTGCAGCTTTAGTTTTAAAGCAGCTTGATTCGCTTATAAGTTAACACTAAGCCTGAAAGGTAAATACAAATAAACATGAGAAGTTTTTTTAAGATTTTTTTTGCAACATTGGTAGCATTGATATTGTTTAGCATTGCCCTGTTTTTTGCGGTTTCAATTTTTATAAGCAATGCAACTTCACCCTCAAAGCCTGATATTGGTTCAAATGGAGTGCTTATATTGGATTTGAATAAAGAGTTTGCGGAGCAGGCTAAAACTGATCCTATCAATAGTTTTTTAGGTGATCATTCCAAAGATGTTCCCGGCTTGTATGATGTTGTTAGAATGGTCCGCTACGCGAAATCAGATTCATCTATCAAAGGCATTTATATTAAAGCAGGCGATAATGAAAATGGTTATGCAGGGAGTGAAGAACTGCGACAGGCATTGATCGATTTTAAGAAGAGCAACAAGTTCATTCTTGCTTATGGAAGTGTTATTCCTGAGAAAGCTTATTTTGTTGCTACCGTTGCTGATAAAATTTATTGCAATCCTGCAGGCGGTGTTGAATGGAATGGATTTGCAGTGGATGAAATGTTTTTGAAAGGTTTGCTCGATAAGCTTGAAATAAAACCTGAAATTTTTTATGCGGGAAAATTTAAAAGTGCAACTGAACCATTGCGTGTTACAGAAATGACGGATGCCAATCGTTTACAAACTACAGTTTGGTTAAGCGACATCTACAATAATTTATTGATAAGAACAGCTGAAGCAAGGCAAACTGATACAGCAACTTTACATCAGTTAGCCAATACAGGTGCAGTGCAAACTGCAAAAGATGCATTGAAATATAATTTGGTTGATGGTTTGAAATATGATGATGAAGTGCAAACAGAATTGCTTGATCGCTTACACAAAAAACAAAAAGACAACATCAATTTTGTGAGTTTAGGAAATTATGCTGCTGCAGTTAATTTTCAAAAAAATAGTGATGGTGGTAAGATTGATATTATTTATGCACAAGGCGATATTGTAGATGGAAAAGGTGCTAAAGATCAGATAGGCAGCGATGATTATATAAAGCTGATTCGCAAAGCAAGGTTGGATGATGATGTAAAAGCGATTGTGTTTCGCGTAAATTCTCCGGGCGGAAGTTCTTTGGCAAGTGAAAATATATGGAGAGAGATTTCTCTTGCAAAAAAAGCAAAACCTGTTGTTGTAAGCATGGGCGATTATGCAGCTTCGGGTGGTTATTATATTTCCTGCGATGCAGATTCAGTATTTGCAGATGAAACAACTATTACAGGTTCAATTGGCGTGTTTAGCGTGCTTGCAAACATGAAAGATTTTTTCAATGATAAGCTAGGTATCACTTTCGATGGCGTAAAAACAGGGCCGTATGCTGATCTTGGTTCTATCAGCAGGCCATTAACTGATCAGGAAAAAAATTTTATACAATCTTCTGTTGATACAATTTATAATTTGTTTAAAACACGTGTTGCAGATGGAAGAAAAAAAGATGTTGTATACATTGATAGTATTGCTCAAGGCCGCGTATGGATTGGCAAACGTGCTATTGGCGTAGGCCTTGTTGACAGAACAGGTACATTGCAGGATGCAGTAGATTGTGCAGCACGCATGGCTAAATTAAGTAACTATCGCACACGTGAATATCCTGAGCAAAAAAGCTGGCTGGAAGAATTAACAGATAACGGAACGTTCAGCGCAGAAAGCAAACAAAAAGCTTTAATAAAAGAAATAGGGCAACAGCAATACAATCTTTTACAAAAATCAAAGCAGTTAATGCAGATCATAAATATTCCGCAGGCAAGATTGCCGTTTGATGTGAATCTTAGATAGAGCTATATTTTGATCAGCTCATCATTAACGATAGCAAAAACATTGTCTGTTTTTTTCTTATCAACCAATGCAAGTCCACTGAATTTTGAAAACGCCGGCAGCACTGCAAACTGTTCATTAAAATAAAAACAAGGAAAGCTCAAATGTTGCCTGCTTTTTCCTCTGATTGCAATTCCAGGATGTAAGTGCCCTGTAAAAAAATATGCATCCTCATGTTGAGGAAATTTTTCGATATGTGCACAATCATGTATAAATGCAAGTGTTTTTATTCTTAAAAGTTCTTCTGCAAAAACAGTAATGTTGATTTGCTTATACCAATCTTTGTGCAATATATCATGATTGCCTTTTACAAGTGAGATATGCAATTGTGTAAAATCGTTTCGCCATTTTTCAAACAGCAAATGTTCTTTATTTGATTTGCTGTGAAAAAGATCGCCTACAACTATTAATTGTTCCGGTTTATAAAATTGTAAGAGATTAAATAAACGTTGCAGGTCTTCTAAAAAAATATGCTGCGGAAGTGCTATTCCTGATTTTCTGAAATGCCCTGTTTTACCAAAATGACTATCGGATAAAATAAGCGCTTTTTCATCTTCCCAAAAAATAACACGCTCCGGTGAAAGCCACAAATGTTGATCTCTGAAATTAAAATGATGGTGTTTCATCTATTGTTGCAAACCTAAGCAACAAAATAAAAATGATGAACGATAAATTGTTAAACGGGGTTACAAAACGCACATTTCAGGCAGCAAAATATTATCTAATTTTTTTTGTGCACGCAGTAAGGCATCTGCCATTGGATGATAAAGAACTCTTTCATGATTATGAGTGTTTACATCCCATAAGCCTGAATGATGCCATGTAATTAAATCATCCCAGTCAGGACGATCAATAATTGGATAAATACAAACGCCAAGTAACGGAATATCTGATCTTAAAATTGATGAACATTCTTTTGCAATCATGTCTATCCATAAGCCACGGTCTTCTGTCGGATGACTTGTTTCAGTAATTACTATTGGTTGATTATACCGATCATACACTTCTTTAATAAGATCATTAAGCGGCCTCCATCGCATATCCTTTGGATCATCTTTCCAAACCAAAAAATCAAACGTATTATGTATCCATTGATTGTTATAATAATAATTCAGACCAATCATATCAATATACTCAGGTTTGCCTCTTAATTCAGGGCAAATTCTTCCTGATAAAATATCGGTAACCTGGAATTGATATTCATGTTGCAAAGCTGCCGCAGCTATTTGTTCAGGCGTTGCATTTAATGGCGCTCCTATATTTACCAACGGCTCCGAAGTAAGTATCTGCACAGATGCATCTGCTTCTTTTATTGCTTCAACTCCTTCAATATAAGCCCTCATTAAATTATATTTCACTTCCCATCCATAACCTTTACAGTAGGGTGTTGTGCCACATACATCGCCACCAAGCCACGATATAAAGCTTACTTCATTTATCGGAATTACGATCAGCACATCATCAGGATTTATACACCTGTAAAAATGTACAAATGATCTGCATAAAGCAGCAAACCGTCGCGCAAACATTGGATGCAACGGCGTAAGATCATCAGGAAAACCGAAGTGGCAAAGATCCCAAACCTGCTGAACATGATTGCGCTTTCCTGCTTCGATCATGCCCGCTACTGTTGACCAATCGTAAACATACGGTGCTTTTTCAACCTGGCTCCAGCGTATGCCTTCCCGCACTGTTGCTATATTAAAATCATGAAGCCGTTGATAATCTTCATCAATTAATTCAAGATGGGCTGTCAGGTTTAAGAAATCTACACGGTTACCAAATGCATTTAGTTTATCAGTGCATTCAAAGCCAGCCATCCAAAATGTTTTAAACGGATTATTCAGCCGCTGATCCATTTGCATCAAACTTAAATTTGGTTATTTGTGTTTCAATTCCGCCGGGCAAAAGTTTATGCTCGGGTAATGGTTTGCTTTCATCATCCTGCATTATTTTTTTAAACAGTGTTAATGATTGTGCTACTACCTGGTCCATGTTGTAATATTTATACGTTCCTAACCGGCCTGTGAAATATACATGTGGAAGTGTTGCGGCAAGTATCTGGTATTTTTTATACATCTTATTATTTTCCGGCCGCGGAATTGGATAATACGGATCGCCATCTGCCTTTGGATATTCATATACAATAGAAGTTTTTGAATGCTTTTGGCCGGTTAAATATTTAAACTCGGTTATGCGTGTATATGCCTGCGTGTTTGGATAATTTACTGTGCCGGTTGGCTGAAAACATTCTGTTGCTAACGTTTCAAATTTAAAATCAATAGAACGGTACGGAAGCTTGCCGTAGCAATAATTAAAATAGCTATCAATAGGGCCGGTATAAATAAGGGTTTTATGCGGAATGATATTTTGAATTTCTGCATAATCAGTGTTCAGCATTATTTTAATGTTGGGATGATTCAGCATATTTTCAAACAACTTTGTATATCCACGCAAAGGCATGCATTGATAAACATCAGTAAAATAACGGTTATCCCTGTTTGTTCTGGTAGGCACTCTGGCTGTAACAGATGCATCTAATTCTGAAGGATCTAACCCCCATTGTTTTTTTGTATAGCTCTTAAAAAATTTCTCATACAATTCTTTTCCCACGGCATTTATAACTACATCTTCGGAAGTTTTTATGTGATCCCTTTTTTCTGCCCTGGATTTTAAAAAATCACCGATTTGATCGCAGGTTAGGTTCAAACCATATAAAGCATTTACAGTATTTTGATTGATAGGAATTGGAACAAGCTGGCCATCTACGCTTGCTAATACATGATGCTCATATTGGCGCCAATCAGTAAACCTGCTTAAATAATCAAATACTTCGCGAGAATTTGTGTGAAAAATATGCGGCCCGTATTTATGCACCATTATCCCTTCGTTATCATAGTAATCATAAGTGTTGCCGCCAATATGATTACGCTTATCAATTATCAATACCTTTTTGTTTAACTGGGATGCCAATCTTTCCGCTAGTACGCTGCCGGCAAAACCGGCACCTGCAATTATAAAATCAAACATATATTTCCTTTTTTGGGTTGACGAATTTTTTCTTTGTGTTTAATGTATTTTTTATAATACTGTTCATTTCATTAAAAGTTATGTCCCATGAATTTTCAGCAAGAAATTCATCTACATGTTTAAGCCATTGCTGCCTGTTCTTTTGCTGAAGCAGTTTTTCTGCCGCTGCTATAAATTCTTCTGAGGAATGAACAATACTTACCAGGTTCTCATCGCCGTAAGGGCTAACAACATCTTTAATTGCAGTTGAAATAACTGGTTTGCCTGCAGCAAGATATTCCGGTGTTTTTGTAGGGCTTATAAATTTTGTTGATTCATTAATAGCAAAAGGAATTAATGCAATATCCCATCCGCTGATATAAGCAGGCAATTCATTGTATGATTTACTGCCGGGATAAAAAATATTTTTATTCTGTGGCAAATCATCAGGATGAATTTTTACGACCGGACCTAATAAAACAAAATTCCACTCAGGTTTTTTTTCTGCAACATCACGAATTAATTTTATATCAAAGCGCTCGTCTAACACACCAAAAAAACCTAAACGCGGATGCGGGATATTTTTTTGATCGGATGGCTCCTGGTTATGTATTCTTGCTTTGGCAAAATGTTCTTTTTCAATACTGCTTGGAAAGGGATAAATATTATGATGGAGATTTTTTTTAGCTTGATATAAACTGTAACCGCCGGTAAAAACCACATCTGCACTTTCAAATAATGCTTTCTCGGTTTCTTTTAATTGCGGAGGCGCAAATTTGAATGCCGATAATTCATCCATACAATCATACACAACAAGTAGTGGATTGAATTGCCTGCTGAACAATAATGCCATTGGAGAATAATACCAGAATATATAGTTGCTTATACCTTGTTCATCCAAAAGCTTAGTCAGCAAATTTGTTTGTGTTGCAGATACATTATTATTTACATTGTTAATATGAGGAGTAACTACATGTACATTTTCTTCTGTTACAGTAATTAAATTAAAATCATCACCATTAATAAAAACCGGTTCTTCAATAAAATAAACTGTATAATGTTTTGCAAACCTGCTAAGCAAATGCTGGGGCCTTTGATAAACAAAATTCCATCGTAAATGCGAGAAGCAAATTATATTCATATATATTTAAAAAATTGATTGGGAAATAATTGTAAGAAAAGAAATAATAATGCCATAATTAAAAAGAGTGAGAATATGGCTTCTCTAAAATGCAAGCTGAAGCGTTTAAAGCAGAATAGAAATAGTAATGAGTAGCAATTTCCTCATAGCTATTTATGCCAACTTAAAATGCGCAATCATAAAGCTTTCACATTAAAACAGGAAAATTTTCAAAACATTCGCCAGCGCCTGTATACTGTTTTGTTTTTTTATACAGGCAACGGCTCCTTTTTTTAATGCTTTATTGTACACAGAATCATTTACACCTGTTGAATAAATAACAACAGGAATACTATTAAAATCCGTATGATTTTTTATCAGCTCCAGGCATTCAAAGCCATTTATAACAGGCATATTAATATCGAGAAAAATAAAATCAGGTAAAAGGCTTTGTAATATTTTTAAAGCATCATCTGCGGTTAATGCACCAATACATTTTGCTGTGGCGCTCACCTCTTTCAGCGCTTCCTGAAAGATAAATTGTTCATCTTCATCATCGTCTATTAAAAGTATTTGTTTGTTCATTTTTTTATAAAAATTAGTTCCTGTAAAATTGCTGATGCCTAACAACTTTGCAGGAAATTAGTGGTAAATAGTTCTATTAAATATTCTTAACTGTAAATCGGTAAGCAGCCAGGTTAAATGAATTTTAAAGAGGCTAAGAAATATGCGATGTAGTTTCAACCCGGGTAAATGGGGTTTGTGCGCATCAAACATAACCATTTTAAACGCAAAAAAAATTAATCTTTCAACTGCTTGTCTTCATGTTTTACTTTTCAATTAGATTTAAAGGGAACAATAAAGCTCGAATATGCTGTGGCAGAAGTTTATACAAGTTAGCAATGGAGTATTATTGGCGATGAATGCCTTAAACAAACAATCATTTTTAGGCTTGTTCATCAAAATGGATAAAAAAGCTGGAAATATTTATACAATTTCTTCCAATTAAAAAATTGCAGCAGCAACATAAATATTTATAAGCAACTTATTAATTAGCATGCAACCGCTTGCTTATAGATTTTTTTTTTATTTGTTATAATATATAGTAAGCACAGGTTTTGATGTAATAACCTTATGTCGAATGAAAACCCCATTCGTTTTACCCTGGATGATGATACTTTAGTTATTGTTAAAGAGGTGACGAATAGTAAATATGATTTTGAACTGATTCTTTGCAATGGAAGCAGAAAAACTTTTATGTGGACTTATGGTGCCTCCGAAATTTTTATTGATAAAAAAGGAAATAAAGACGCACGCATATTGGAAGCAGTAAACAAGTTTACAACTATTCATTAATAAGATACAGAGTTCCCCCTAAGAAATCCTGCTTTGGCAGTTATTCTTACAACTATGCACTTATGTAATAGGTAAGAGAAATAATTGCCCTGCTGAAAATATTTATACATCATCAAACATAAAATTCAATTACCCGTATACGTTGGTTTTATTCCAGGTATTTCTTTACTGCGATTTCATTTACAATAAAAAATATTTTTTCTATTGGCATGATTCTTACATTGATTTAAAAAAAAATTATTATTTATGGCAACAGATACAATTAAAAAAAACACCGCAGGTAGCAAAAGTAATTCTACCTACAAACCTGGTATCGCCTCTAACGATTCATTGCTTAAAGATTTTTTTGTTGATGAATTGAAAGATATATACTGGGCAGAAAAACATATTGTTACTACATTACCAAAAATGCAAAAGGCCGCAACTTCCGGCGAGTTAAAAAATGCATTCGAAACACATACCGAACAGTCAAAAACGCACGTATCACGTTTGGAACAGGCATTTGAACTATTAGGTGAAAAAGCCCAGGCAAAAAAATGTGATGCTATGGCAGGTATAATTGAAGAAGGTAAGGGTATTATAGAAGAAACAGAGAAAGGTACAGCCACAAGAGATGTAGGCCTTATTCTAGCAGCACAAAAAGTTGAACACTATGAAATTTCTACGTACGGCGGTTTAGCACAATTGGCTACAACATTAGGTTTAACTGATGTTGCAGATATTTTAAATGAAACATTACAGGAAGAAAAAGATACCGATAAGCTTCTTACGCAAATAGCAGAATCTGATGTAAATTATGATGCATCACAGGAAATGGAATAAAAAAATTTCTCTTCTCAAAAAGCCATGTTTGTACATGGCTTTTTTTGTTTGTTATCAGTTATACATGTAATTAACAGATCGTCCAAAACACACAGAAATAAATTTTTCTCTAAATGAATTGCTGCTAAAGCTCCCGATAATATATCACAGAATTTTGGAGCAATAAACATTGATGTAGTTAAACAATAGTTTTCTTTTATTACAGAATATGATAAATTGAACTTCACAAAAAAATAAAAATGATATTTATAACGCAATTGGTGTACATAAAAGAAGGCCAGGAAACTGTATTTCATGAATTTGAAGAGATTGCTATTCCCACTATTTTAAAATATAACGGGCGTCTTTTACTCAGGGTGAGGCCAACCGAAAACAGTTTTATCGAACATCATATTGAAAAACCTTATGAAATTCATCTTGTGGAGTTCGCAGATGATCAGGATTTTGAGAATTTTAAACAGGATGAAGAACGCAGGAAATTTTTGCATTTAAAAGAGCAATCAATAAAATCAGTGTTGCTTATAAAAGGAACACAGGTATGAATAGTTTTGAATGAAGACAATAAACAATGGTGTTAAACCTGGGAAGATAGCTTGCAACTAAATAAAATTAACATCATAACTAACCTCATAAAAAAATTTATTAGCTTAGTTAAAATTATTTTTTATGACAACGAAAGAAATTGCTAACCGCCTTGTTGAGCTTTGCAGCAAAGGAGATTTTAAAACTGCACAATCAGAATTATTTGCTGAAGATGCCGTAAGCATTGAACCGCATGCTTCACCTGCTTTTGAAAAAGAAACCAAAGGCAAACAAGCCATTTATGAAAAAGGCGAAAAATGGGACGCAATGGTTAAAGATGTTCACAATATGGAAGTATCTGATGCTGTGGTTGCAGCAAATTCTTTTGCCTGCACCATGCACATGCATGTAACTATGAAAGAAGGCGGAGAAATGGATATGACTGAACTTTGCGTATATACTGTAAAGGATGGAAAAATTGTTTCTGAACAATTTTTCATGTAAAAATCTTTAAAGAAAATCTAATTTCTCTCAGCAGCACGCAACCAACGCTCAGGAATTTCATTGTTTAAAGCCGTTGCATAATCTCTTGCGCTGCAGGCAACAAAAGTTTTATCGGGCAGTTGCATCCACCAGCGCTGCGTTTTTTTGCTTTGTAGAAATAAGGTTTCAAAATCCGCAAACATTAATTTAAATTCATTAAAATCTTCACGCTGGTTTAATGGCGCTTCCTGTTTGCCTTTTTGAATGCCATCCAATAAATACCAAAGCATGTGGCTTATTTGTTTTGCAGTAAGTTCACTTAAATCCTGTACGGCATTATACCCGTAAATTCCAATTGAATTTGCGAGGCTGCTCATGCCTGCAAATTGCAATAACATACAGGCTTCTTCCCCGGTAAAACCATTTGGTGTTATACGGTTTGCGGGCGCATGGCTATGCTGAATGGCTGTAATATCAAAAGCAAAAATATTCGCATTGCGAATTACCGGTTCCATGGTTTCTATGTGCTCCTTTACAACGCCAACACGGTAACAATCAAAACGCAGTTTATCAATTATTTCAAGCATGCCGGGATGCACAAAATAACTTTGAAAGCCGATGTGATTATAATGTTTTAAGTAATTGGGCTCTTCAGTAAACAGGTGCATTAAAAAATGATCTGCAGACAAACGGCTTTCAGTATTCATATCTAAAAAAGCATCTGCGCAGGTAGCTTCTATAATCTTTTGCTGCAATGCAAATACTTTGTATTGTGCCGTCATTATATCGTGCGAACCGCCAATTATAACCACCTTTTTTTCTAAAGCCGATAATTCACTTAACACCTGCTGCAAAGCAGAATAAGTATCTTCAAGCCTGGCGCCGGGTTTAATATTTCCAATGTCTGCAATTTTTACATCAGCATGCCAGTGATATAAATTATAAAAATGTGTTCTTATTGTATCAATACCAGAGTTATCCGGCTTTATAACTCCTGCGCCGCGTGCTTCTCCACACCCGATAATTATCAGATCTGCCGCATCAACATCAGGAAAATTATTTGCATACACATCAATATGTCGGCCTAATTGTTTTGGAGTAAATCCTTCATCACGATTAAAAAGAACAGAAGGCAGTACAGGTTCTAAAAAATCAATAATTGTATCAACGGAAGAAAATGCCATATAATTTTTATTGGGACAAACATAATTAAAATGAACTCATTGCAAAAGCAGAAATTATTTTTATTTTAGATTTGTTTAACCCGCCTACAGCGCTTAAAACTTATATAGAGGTTTATTTTTGTGCTGAATGTTATCCGAAGCTAAAAATACAGTTCTCATTTTTTTACTGCTTAATTGTGTTTGCGTTTTAAAAGCCCAGCAAAGCTCTGCTGTTTTGCCTTCACTCCTGAATAGTCAAAATAAAAGTACAGGTAATAATAATGATATTGAAGCAATGCTTAAACAAAAGATGTTTGTAAAAGTTATAACAAACAATAATAAAATTTTTATAGGCGAACCTGTTATGGCAACTTATAAATTTTATGTTGCTATACGCATAAACGATCAGCCTACTGTAACAAAGCAGCCCGAATTTTCAGGCTGCAGCGTTAAAGAATTAAATTTTGACCAGGGGCCGGTATTTGAAAACATAAACAATGAAACTTATGCAGTTTATACTATAAGAAAAGTACAGTTAACGCCTTTGGAAAAAGGCAGGCTCTCGCTGGGAAAAGCTTTTGTAAATAATTTTATTCAGGTTGATGATCCTGATGAGCCCTTCCTTACAAAAAAATACAACATTATTGTAAGCAATTCTGATGCTGCTGTTGAAGTAAACGAGATGCCTGTAAAAAATAAGCCCGCGGATTTTAATGGTGTTGCAGGCGTATTTAATATTGCTGCTTCTCTCCTTTCTAATAAAATTCCTGTTGGTGAAAATGGGCATCTTATTATTACAATAAAAGGTTCAGGTAATCTTGATGCAATCAATAAACCAAAAGTTATATGGCCGCTTACTACAGAACATTTTGATGGCAATGATTCGCAGCATATTGACCAGGATGATTTTCCAATTAGTGGCGATCGCGTTTTTGATATCCCGTTTATTGGAAGAAAAGAAGGAACAATTGTAATTCCGCCAATACAATTCAGCTTCTTTAATACCGGTTTAAAAAATTATCAAACAGTTAGTACAGACAGTATTGCTATTACATTTACAAAAGCATTGGCAAAAAAAGATGAATTTACCAATGTTGTTAATTATGATATTACCAACAGGAAATATCTCTGGATAGTTGGCGCAATTGCTGTTGCTGTTGCATTCATTGGATTTATTTCGTACAAAAGAAATCAGTCAAAACTTAAAGCAGCAAAACCTGATGTAAGCATTACAACAGTTCCTGTTTTTACGCAACCGCAGCCGGTGTATCATGTGCGTTACAGAACTGATTTTTCGCGCTATTTAAACGAGCTTGAAAAGATAACAGAAAATAAACCGTTTTTTGAAAGATCAAAAAACCTGCTTACAAAAGCTGTGGCTGAAAGAATAGAATCCACTCAATATTCAGAACATGTTTTATTGGATGAATTAAAACAACGAACATACAATGCTGCTGTTTGCCATAAAGTTGAGGCTTTATATGAAGCCATTAATTTAAACCTGTATGCACCTTTTGAAACCGATGCTGATCTTGCATTTTATCTTAGTGAGGTGAAGCAGGTAATCGAAGAATTGCAGGCGGAAAGCTAATCGGTGTATTTATAACCCACGCCTCTTACAGAATGAAAATGTTTTGGATTACGGCTGTCGGTTTCAAAATATTTTCTAAAGTTGAGAATAAAATTATCAATCGTTCTCGTGTTTGGGTACACTTTATAACCCCAAACTGATTGCAGAATTTTTTCTCTCGTTACAACCTGGTTTTTATTTTCAATAAGCAGTTTTAATAGCATGGTTTCCTTCTTGCTCAATTCAACTTTTTCGCCATTTTTTAATGTTGCCTGTTGCGCTTTAAAATCTATTGTATTACTATCAAAAATGTAATTATCAAGTATAAAATCTTTGTCAGCAATTTTTTTATTTTTTACAATAAGTTTATCTATGCGTAATAAAAGTTCTTCAAGATTAAAAGGCTTTGTAAGATAATCATCGGCGCCCTTTTTTAAACCAAGCACACGATCCTGCCCGGTATTTTTTGCGCTGAGCATTAAAACAGGTACATCATTATTATCCAGCCGGATATTTTCTGTAACGCTGATGCCATCAATTTCAGGCAGCATTACATCCATAATTATCAGGTCAAAATATTCTTCCTGTATTATTTTCATTGCCTCATTTCCATCATACGCAGAAGTTACAGAGTAACCTTCCATTTCAAGGTTCAGCTTAAGCGTTTCATGAAGATTTTCTTCATCTTCTACCAGTAAAATATTTGCTTTTTCTTCCTTCATTAAGTTTTAAATTCAATTGAAAAAATGCTTCCCGCGGGATGATTATTTATTATTTTGATTTTCGCTTTATGCGTTTCAGCTATACGCTTGCAAAGATATAAACCTAAACCTGTTCCTTTTGTTTTGCGGATTTCTTCATCACCGCTGCGGTAAAATTTTTGAAATACTTTTTTCTTTTCATCCTCTGCAATGCCGCTGCCTTCATCAATAATTTTTAAAGAAATTTTGTTTTGTTCTTTCATTAATTGTACAAGTACAGGTTTATTCTTTGGAGAATATTTTAACGCATTATCCAACAAATTATTTATTAATAACTGCAGCAATAAACGTTCGCCGCTAATAAAAATATTGTCTTCAATATTTTTATTGATCAGCCTGTTCACAAACCGATTGGAGAAATCTGCAACCGCTTTATCACACAGTTCAGAGAAATTAATCTTTTCTTTATCCGGCATATAATTGCCGCTTTCCAGTTGGGATGTTACGAGAATATTTGTTGTAAGATCATTCAGCCTGTCAGCTTCTTTTAAGGTTGAAGCAATAATATGCTGTTGCTTTTCTTCATCCAGCTTTCTTTTTTGTAAAGTTTCAAGGTTAAGGTTTATAACAGCAATTGGTGTTTTTAATTCATGTGTTACTGCCATCATAAAATTCTGCTGCTGTTTGCCCAGTAAAAATTGCTTTCTTACTGCACGGTAAACAAATACAGCGCCTATTAAAGTAACCAGCACAAAAGTTATTCCTTCGCTTATATACTGCGCCGTTTTTCGTTTATGTTCATCATTAATAAAATTTATTTTCTGATCATAAGCAATATCATCTTTATTTAACTGCAGCGATTTGTATTTCAGCATCTGGTTGTTTTGGTTTTGCAACGATATAAACCACCACACCCATGCAGCTATAATAAACAACAACAGGAACCAGTAAGTAATAGTAATAAATGTAAGCCTCCGCCTTCTGTAAGCCCTTATCATTGATGCAAAATAAAACAATACATTCTTGTAATGTTGTTTAAAGAATTTAAGGTTTGATTATATTAGCATTCAGGCATGAGAATAAATTACGTTTAAAACACCCCGGTTAATCAACATAAATAAAATTGATAGCATCTTAAATAATATAATCAATGAATGCA
>Ga0206932_1042_pt1 | contig 32003 bp, 30 predicted proteins | sample Alteio_BWOrgHeat_18_FD_153244 | JGI IMG/M metagenome (GOLD analysis project Ga0206932, IMG submission 153244) | Enriched cells from forest soil in Barre Woods Harvard Forest LTER site, Petersham, Massachusetts, United States -... | ecosystem: Environmental > Terrestrial > Soil > Temperate forest >...
AATCAAGTAAATCATTTGAAGGCAGGTTTGCTCAGGGTATCCGAAATGCAGTTGTAGCTGCTCTTCAACATGAAATTGGCAATTTGGAGAAAGGGTATTAATAATACATGCTTACAAAGAAAAAGGGAAAGGACAAATACATAAAGTATTTGAATAGAGTTTTGATGCAAAAAGCATAGACAATAAAAAATTCTTTTTACAAAAGCTGAATTATATACCTTAAATCCTGTTCGCGGAAACTACAAACTCGTAAATGAATGGAGAGAATATGAACGCAGCAGCGTAGGTTGTGACGAAGACCCTGCTACGACAAAACATTTTTGTACACGCATTTAAAAGTCAGGAAAATCTATTAGGCCTGAAAATAAGTTATAATCATCTTTATTTCTTTTTTTTAGTGTCCGTTCCTGGTATTCTTTTTCAAGTGATGTGTCAGAGCGCAAAGCGTTCCCCTTTTCATGAAACCTGCTTAATACTGATTCGCCATGAAAATTTTTTTCTACGGTATATAATTGATCACGTCTTAATTTATTGCCACGCAACAATGTTGTATTATGGCTTGTGTATAATAGCTGTGCTCCCTTGGGATTAAAAGCAGGGTCATTAAAAAACCTTACCAGGGTTTCATAAAGAGCAAAATGAAATTTGCTGTCTAATTCATCAACAATTAATATTCTGTTGTTTGCAATCGCTTCCAAAAAAAGCCCAATTATTCCAAAAATTTTTTTTGTTCCTTTGCTGCTGTTGGTGTTCGTGCGCTTGCCGTTGTTGTGTCTTGTGACCAACAACCGTAGCAGTGTCGGCAAGTAGTTCGCCAAACCATTGCAGGAAAAAGCAGTAATCTGTTTGTCCCTTTAAGGTCGCTTATACGTGCAATGCCTTTCAGGCGCTTCGCAGTTTGTCAAGCGCAGAAACAATAACTTTTTCATCTTTTACACACCCCGCATGTTCCTCCATCCTTTGAGCAATGGTTACAGTATTTACAATTCTTACAGGCATGGCAATCTTTCGCCTGGTGCAGATTGCATTATGGCTGTTAGAATATTGTTTGAAGTAAAACTACAAACCGCAATAAATAAAGCAATAGAAAGTAGTTGTTTTACAATGTCAGGTTTAAGTATTTTATAAGTTGAAATATATTTGTTTTTACGATTGTATTGTTAAGTAATGTTTTGCAGTATAAATTTAATCTCAGTAATAGTTTTTGCTGTTTTGTCTGAACCTCTAAAGTTTTCAATCATGCGATTATTATAAAAATTAAAATCGGTAGCAATTTTATATCCTTCTTTCAACAAATGATCCATAGCCTGTTCGCAAAATTTAGTAACGATCTCCAAATCTTTTTCACTTTTGCCGGCAAAACCATACAATAATTCAATCAAAATATTACTTGCATTTTCACTGAAATGATAATAATTCTTTTGGTGTTCATCGATTACCAAATACATTAAATCCTCTATCTCTGTTAAAGCTAGTGAGGTGTCAACGTTGTGAATTAATAAATGCCCCTGAATGGAATAAGGCGATTTTTTATTTACCCTTATAAAATCCATAATAAACTTAAAGCCGTTTATATCTCCCAGATGGGCGAGGTGCCTTGCAATGCCTATTTTCACATCGTCCTTGGTTGTTGTTGATTTCAATGCCTTTGTAAGAGATGCTTTTGCTTCAGCAGGATAAGCAGGTGCTATTAACTCTATTAATTGAGTGTACCAATATTCGTCATAATTATCTATCTGCAAAATAAATTCAAGAAGCTCTTCTGTGTTACCACCTAATTCCAGGTAAATATCTGCAATGTCGCCAAGATACAAATTGCCGTATCTTTTTTCAAGAACAATGTTTAAGATTTCATCCTTAGCTTTTTTTATTTTTAAATGCCTGCACAAAGCCAAATGTGTGCCTAAAACACTATCCAGCTTTATTCCTTTTTGGATGTTTAATAGAATTTGCTCCTTTAATTTTCCGATGCCAGCTGATAAAAGTTTATTAATAATGAGTTCTGCTATTGAGTGTTTTTTATTTGCCTCATTTGTCTCAAATACCCTTAATCCTCCTGCGTCTAACCATATCATGTTTATTAAATATTGTTCGGGTGTTTCCAGTTCATACTTTTCGAAAATGTTACCTAATCTTACTTCAAGCGTACGCCAATGATAATGTTCGCCTTCAGTCCATTTACAGTTTTCGAAATTCGCTTCCGGCAGTTTTTTTAAATAATACTCTTTCAAAATTGCCAGATAAAACTTCTTATCTTCTTCCTTAAACGAAAGATGAAGAATTTCTTCAATCCTAAAAATCTCAAAATTTCTTTCGTTATCCAGCCATTTTAAACATGCATTCAACTGAATAGCCTCCTTTTTATTTCTAAGATGTAATAGAAAACCGTACACAAATTGTGAATCAAATTTTCTACGCTCGAGCCTGTCGTTTACATCAATGTATAATTCGTTTTCAGGTATTAATTTTTTACCGTAAGCATTAAAATAATTGATAACTCCTTGCTTAAAAGCTATTGAGGAAATTATATATTTTTTATCGTTTTGCCTTCTTTGTTCCTCTAATTTTAAATACTCTTCATGCTCACTCCAATGTGTTTTATTAAATATTCTTCCTTCAGTTGCATCATCACATAATAGGGCAAATTGGTTAGATAATTCTTCTTTCCTTTTATACCGTAAACCGCTAAGGCAATTTCGCAATCCTTGTAAGCTATTTGCTTCTTCATACTCGAACAAAGCATAATCATAAGAGTTTGAGGTGATCAATGCACCTATTTCCCAATCGTTATCTTTAAATATCTTGTCAATTAATATTCTTACTATAATCCAATGTGAATTAGTTTCATCCAAAAAGCGATCAATATCTTTATATTCCTCGCGCAAATATTTTTTTCCTATTGATTCAATGTAATATGCAACAGGTAAAACAACTAAGGGGTCAGTCTTATGAAGTTCTATGCATTTATTAAAAAGCTTTGCAGTAAAGTCCTTACCTGTAATGCTTTTATGTTCATAAAAATCAAGCCATTCCTGCTCTGTCATCTTCTTAAAAAGTTTCCAAAGATTTGCTCTTGAATTTGTTGATAAAAGCAATTCTTCAAGACTAAATGAAGATCCATGATGATCTATAATTTTGTTATAGCTTAAAAGAAATGGTATTCCTGCTAGGGCATAATCGTAAAACTTTCCGCTTAAATTTAGAGTGGTTATTAGTTCGTATAAATCATCCCTGTAGGCATGCTTATCCGGAAAATGCTTACTTAATTTATTCAATAAATCCAAGTCGCCAATTTTATTGGCAGTTAAGAGCTTAACCAACTGGCCTGCATAGTATGGGTCTGCAGTAGTATCAATTTCATTAACTACAGTTTTTAAAATTTCTTGTTTAAATGTTGAAGGAATATTTACAGACAACAATATGCGAATGCATACATCCTTAATGCGCTCGGAAATATCTTTTCTCTCCAGACAGCGTAATAAATAAGAAATGGCCGTGTTAACGCCATCAATAAACCTGCTAATTGTGTCTTCATAAATTATCGTCGTTCTCGCATTTGTTTTTACACATTTTTCAATAAGTGTTTTAAGCAAGTTCAACTTAAATACTGGATCAAACCTCGATGGCTCGGTTTGAAAAATAAGCTCAATGTTATCCTCTTCAATTAAATTAAATATTTGATTGAACAATGGATTCTCGAAAGGAAGAAATGATAATAGAGTTGTTATAGTTTGGAGCCACTTCGCTTTTATTTTTTTGATACGCTTGCCAACTGTAGAATATTCTATTATCCTTTCAAAAGATAATTTCGAAAGCAATAATGCAGCGAAATATTCCTGAAACATTGCATTTGCAAAACTCCATGAATTGTTATTGATATTAACCATTGAATTATGACGAAGCAATTCTGTCTCGTCAGCATCAAAAACTTGCTGCACTTCCTCATACTTAAAAGCATTTACTCCAGCGAACTGCATGGCTAATGCAAATCGAGTGATTGTTTGTTTAAATCTTACAGATGCATCCTGTATTACCTGACCATGTCTTATTCGCCTTGCAAGAGAGCTTTCAAAAGCTTTTTCTATAAATAGTTCAATCACGCCAATCCTACTTGAAGGGATTTGACCTGATGTATTATATGCTTCAACCAGATTAACCAGGTAAAACGGATGGTTTAAAAAACCAATCACATCAGATTTAGAGCACAATGATAGAAAATCATTAATGTCTCCTTTTAATGTTCTATCCAAGTAGTCATTCCGGTCTTCCTGCCGAATGCCATATAATTCGAATATCTGAAATTGTTGAAGTGCCTCTTTAATTCCTAACTGATCATAAAATTGTTTTCTGCAGGTTAATATAATATTTATGGAAGGGTAAGAATCCGCAAATTGTTTTATGTACGCGGCAAACGCACCGTGGCAAAAGGAGATTTGTCTTTATTCAGCGATTTTGAATTCAATAAAAAAGGCATTTTGAGCACTACGCTGCTTGCACCATATACGGTGGCATTTACAAGAACCACAGGAATTGTTCAGTTTGATCTTCCGGTGTTTATTCCGCAGCAGGGCATTGCGGCACCGCAGGGAACCACACATTATCAGGTGCAGTTGGCTGCAGCCCCTGTAAATTTCAACGCAAAAAAGAACAAGGCTGAGCAAACCGGTTCTGCTGTTTTACCCTGGGATAACAATCCCACCACCGATTTAAGCCTCACGCTTACGCTGCCTGCAAATTCTGCGTTCCCGGTGTTTATTTTATTACAGGTGCAGTTCATGGAACAGTTGAACACCGACTATTATCCTTTGCAAAACGGCGCGTACAATGCCTGCGCGATCATCGCATTGGATATTTCTTAATAATAAAGCGGGTATATGGCACAGGCAACAAATAATACCACGGTGAAAAACTGTGCATGGATGGGCGCTTTGCTCAGTATCGTAGGCAATATTTCATGGCAGGATATAATGCGCACGGTTATCCTGGGTATTATAGGTACGATCGTAAGTTTTACGGTTTCCGCATTGCTCAAAAAAATAAGGAATAGACCGTAACATCATCAACACAAGGCTGCTGAACCGCAGCCTTTTTTATATGCTTCCGCTCTGTTCTTCCCGACTTTCCGACTTCCGGACTTTCGGACTTCCTGACTCTCCTCCTGATTTTCCGACTTCCCTGAAACCAAATTTGAAAAAAAGCTATTTTATAGCCATATTTGCAATGGAATAACGACTACCGGAATTTGTGATGAAAAAAACCAGGCCTGGTTATAAAAAGCATATTGTAAGCAATTGTAACACCTTGGCGCCGTATAGGGCTGTATGTCCGCACAAAAATCAACAATTTAGTGTTTTGTATTTCGTTTTAAGCAGGGCTGAACATGTCAGCCAGGCTTTCACACGGTATTGAGGTGTGAAACATTGTCTTTTTAAATAATCCGCACATTCCTGTGAGTGAGTGCGGCGAAGCCGTAATCAACTCTTAAAAATTATTACATTCGTTTATAAACCAATTGTTCCTTTGTACAAGATATTAATAAGTATTGCATTGGCTATTCAGCTTTTCCTTAGCTCATGTGGTGTACCCAAGCCTTTCCGGCATACATTATATTTCCAGGATAGCGTAACAGAGGCGGCAAAAACTGTCACAACAGATACTGTCCTCATTCAACCGGGCGACCGGTTAAATATTGATATCACAGCCATTAATAAAGAAGCCGCTGCCGCTTTTACAGCATCTGCTTCAGGCACATCAGGTTCAGCTACATCAGGTTATTTGGTTGACTCCCTGGGCAATATACAATTGCTGCAGTTGGGGGTAAAACAGGTAGCCGGTTTTAGTACGGCAGCGCTGGCAGACAGCCTGGAAAGACAGCTTACGGCGTACCTGAAAGATCCGATCGTAACGGTAAACATTGTAAATTTTAAAGTGAAGGTTTTTGGGGAGGTAGCTACTCCCGGTGTGGTCAATGTGCCCGATGGAAAAATCACGATTCTTGATGCTATTATCCAAAGTGGTGACCTTGCGTTATTTGCTAAAAGACAAAATATCTTAGTGATAAGGGAAGAGAATGGGAAGCGGGAATTTGGGAGGGTTGATATTACCTCCAATCACCTGTTTGAATCACCCTATTATTACCTGAAACAAAATGATATAATTTATGTAGAAGCAGATGATACAAAATATATTAATAACAACCCAACACTCGATCGCAACCTGCGCAATCTTGCGGTGGCGACCACCCTGCTTTCTACTGTTTTATTAGTCATCAACCTGGTTAATCATAATTAATGGCAACAACACCTAAAAAACCGGTTGCAAAACAGGAAGAGGAAAGCGAGTTTTCGTTCCGGGAATTATTGGTCAAATCACTGAATTATCTCCCGTTATTTATTGCTTGCCTTACTATTTCATTATTGGTAGCTGTCGTATACATTCATTACCAGACACCACTGTATTCCACCAGCATCAAACTGTTGCTGAAGGATGTGAATAATAAAGGGCAAACCACAACCATTTCAGACCAGGTATTGCCACAGGTATTCTTCACCACCAAAACCACGCTGGCCAATGAAACAGAGGTAGTTAAATCAGAAAGTTTAATGGAAAAAGTGGTGTTGCACCAGCAGTTAAACACGGTATATTACTCTATTGGTAAGGTAAATACGCTTGAACTGTTCGGCACCAGCCCGGAAAGCAAATTCGTACAGTTCTCAGCCATTAAGGATTCATCCCGCAGCTACAACATTACGTTAAAGGTAAAAGATGGCAATATATATGTATTGGACGGGGACAAGGAAACCCAGACAGAAAACCACAAGCTCGTCATTACCCCCATGTGCAATTACATCATTAACATAACAGATCCTTCCCTCTACAAGCCGGATTATAAATATTCGGCCACCTGGTTGCCGACACCGGCAATAGCCGGCAGTCTCGCGGGCTCACTCAGTGTATCTGTTCTCAACAAGGATGCATCTATTCTTCTTATATCAACATCTTCCCAGGTGCCATTGAAGTCCGAATTGGTGCTGAACACCCTCGTGGATGAATATAACAATCATAATATTTACCAGAATAATAAAATTGCAGACAATACCATAAGCTTTATTGATGACCGTTTATTGGTAATCAGCGGGGAGTTGAACGTGGTGGAAAACGGGATCAAAAATTTCAAGGAAAATAATGCGCTGGATATTGAAGCAGAAGGTGGCCAGGAAGTAGGTATGGCAAAAAGCCTTGAGGAAAAATTAAACGACCAGGAATTGCAGGTAAATATCGCCAACATGGTCAGCCAGTATATCAATAACCCCAAACGGCCTTATGAATTGGTCCCGTCCAACCTGGGTATTGGGGATGCCACACTTAGTACACTTGTTACCAGTTATAATACAGGTGTTCTCAAAAGAGAAGAAATGCTGAAAACTCTCGGCGAACAAAATCTGGATATAAAAGCGCTGGAGAGCCAACTGGATGATTTCCGTAGCAAAATAATGGAAAGCATTAATAACATTAAAGCTTTATATAATGCAACTTACAGCGCCACCTATTCACGTTATACCAAAACCCTAAGCAACATCAAGGCCATACCTGAAAAAGAGAAGCAATTACTGGAAATTGAGCGCCAGCAGGGAATCAAGGAAAAATTGTATCTCTATCTCCTCGAAAAACGGGAGGAATCCGCGGTATCTAAAGCAGCGGCAGTCGGTAAAAGCGAATCCGTTGACCGTGCCGTAAGCGGGGGCCCCATCAACCTGAAGAACTCAAATGTATACCTGATGGCTTTGTTTGCGGGGTTGGGAATTCCCCTGTTGGTAGTATATTTAATGGACCTGATGAATGACAGGGTTACTACCCGGGATGAGATACTCAAGTTTACCGATGCGCCGATCATTGGGGAGATTAGCCATTTTGCAGGCCAGGAAAGGAAGATAGTGGCAGGCAAAACAAGAGGTATTTTGCCGGAGCAGTTCAGGATAGTGCGTACCAACCTGCGGTATTTTTTGCCAAAAGAGCAACGGGGTGTTTCTATACTGGTAACCTCAACTATGCCAGGAGAAGGGAAAACCTTTGTATCCATCAACATGGCAGCCGTATTGGCCGTCTCCGGCAAAAAAACGGTACTCATAGAGTTTGATATGCGAAGGCCAAAGGTCTCAGAGGCCCTAACTGTGCCTGTGACCGGGTATGATCTGCCTTCTTTTCTTGCCGGCACAATTCAGCCGGAAAATATCATCCAAAAAGTGAACGGAATAGATAATTTATTTGCGATAACTACTTCTGTTGTACCACCCAACCCTGCCGAATTATTGTTATCAGAACAGGTGGGTGTTTTATTCAGTTACCTGAAACAGCATTTTGATTATATAATTATAGATACGCCACCATTAGGTATTGTAAGTGATGCAAAAGTATTATCAGAATATGCTGACCTGAGCATATATATTGTGCGGCAGCGGTTCACGCAACGCAAACAGTTGAAAATGCTGAACGAGATGTACCAGGAAAAAAAATTACCTAACCTCGCATTAGTGGTAAATGACGTGAAATTAAAAGGTATCCGCAGCTATTACGGTTATGGTTACACCTACGGCGGTAGTTACGGATACGATTATAGCATTGGGTATGGCTACAGTAGCGGCAAACGTAAAAAGCCTGTTTGGAAGAAATTTTTCAGCCGCAAAAGGTAAGGTTATTTATTACGAAAAGTGAAAAAAGGCCTGCCATCCCACGGCTTGTTGCGACGAGAAAGTATTCATTAAGGCAATTGAAAAAAATGCGTGAATATATAATTAACGTGTTGTGCTATTAAAATTTATAATTCCTAAATTGTAAAAGCAGATTCCCACTTTCGTGGGAAAGACGTGCAATCTTGTGGATTAATTATAAAAGCTTAAACAGGTAAGAAGAAAACACAACAACTTAAACGTCTTTCCCGGCTTGACCGGGAATCTGCACTTACCTTTTTTATTTTGTTTATTAAAGCAAACGCTTAAAATTACCTTTAGGCTTGATGCAATAGACAAAGTATATCTAATAACACAACAAGTATAATATTAGTAATACTTCAACCTGAACGGATTTTTTAAATCAATGAAATTTCTGAGCAAAGAAAAACTAGTACCCTTCATATGCAAAAGGTCACTACAACCCCTCATGCATAAATTGTATTTGTTTTCTCTCACAGGCATGAACTATGGTAACGCCAATACCTTAGGCCAGGAACTTACAGGTGAAAAGAAACTACTTCAATACGTAAGAAATTTCACTGGCAAACAAACACAGTTTGTTTTATTTGATGTGGGTGCCAATGCAGGCAACTATTCAATACTCGCATCCCAAATCCTTAAGTCCCGATCGCTTAAAATATTTGCATTTGAGCCGTCAAAATATAGTTTTGATCTGCTGATATCAAACACAAAACCTTTCAGCAATATCCGCCTGTTTAATCTTGGGTTTGGGAAAGCGGAAGAAACCGTAAGCCTGTATTCCAATTATGAAGGCTCGGGGGCAACGTCTGTTTATGCGGAAGCTTTTCAATACTACAATGTTAACAGGAATGTGGTGGAAAAAGTTAAACTGGAAACACTCGATGGTTTTTGTCTACACAACGCAATTGAAACAATAGACCTTTTAAAAATAGACGTAGAAGGGCATGAATTGCCCGTATTATTGGGTGGGGCTGAAATGATGAAAAGCAGGAAAATCCGGTTTATCCAGTTTGAGTTTGGACCTCCCCATATTTACTCAAGAACATTTTTTAAAGATTTCTGGGATTTGCTTTCGCCGCTTTATAAACTTTACAGGATAATAACAGATGGAATTGTTGAAATAAAATCGTACAGTGAAAATCTTGAAATTTTTCGCACTGCTAATTTCCTGGCAATATTGAAATAAATGAACAGGCTTTTAAAAAACTATTTAATTGCAAGGGCAGGCAAAAACGAATACCAGCAGTTATTTGAAGAACTGCATTATCTCGCATTACTTGGAATGAACATTGGCGGCGGTGAATCCACTGAATATTCAGGCGAAAAATTTGTATTGGAGCATATTAACCGCCAACTTCAAAAAGCTGCCAAGTTAATGGTATTTGACGTGGGCGCGAATGTTGGCAATTATTCGATGCTGGCAAACAAAATTTTAAAAGAACGTGCTTCCATTTTTGCTTTTGAGCCTTCTGCAAGAACTTTTAAAAAACTTGTGCGGAACACGGAAAACATGTCAAATATCAGGCATTTTCCTTTTGGCTTTGGTAATGAAAACACCAGCCTGGCTTTATTTAGCAATGCACACGAATCCGGGCTGGCAAGCGTGTATAAAAGAAGACTTGACCATTTCAATATAAACATGAATATTAAGGAAGAAATTGAAATCAAAACGATAGATGATTTTTGTTTTGAAAATGCAATCAACCATATTCATTTTTTAAAGATCGATGCAGAAGGTCACGAACTGAAAATTCTGGAAGGCGCAAAACAAATGATGACTTCCGGTAATATTGATTTTATTCAGTTTGAATTTGGCGGCTGTAATATTGATTCAAGAACTTATTTCCAGGATTTTTATTATTACCTTAATAATAATTTTACTATCTCCCGCATATTAAAAGATGGCCTCTTTAAAATTATAAAATATAAAGAGATGTACGAGGCATTTACCACCACAAATTTTTTGGCTGAACTGAAAAGATGACGTCATCCTACCCTTCTCCACGGGCGATGGCGAGAAAAGTATGACTGATTACGAACATCACCACTGGGAAATAACATCGGAACATGCGCTGCTTGACCTGAAGTTAAAAGCCACCTGGGAATACCGCGACCTGCTTTGGCTGCTTGTTCGCCGGGATTTTGTTTCCCTGTATAAACAAACTATTCTTGGCCCGCTTTGGTTTATCATTCAGCCTTTATTAACAACGATTATTTATACGGTTGTTTTTGGCAGTATTGCCGGAATTTCAACCGATGGCCTTCCTAAACCATTGTTTTATATGGCCGGCATAACCACTTGGAATTATTTTTCAGACTGCTTTTTAAAAACTTCAGGCATATTCCGGGATAATGCAGGTATTTTCGGCAAAGTGTATTTTCCAAGGCTGGTTGTTCCCTTAAGCAATATAGTAAGTAACGTAGTGCGCTTTGCGATACAAATGTTGCTTTTCTTATTTTTTATAATTTGGTACGCCGTTCAGGGCGCAGCAATACATCCGAATATGTACTTATTGCTTTTCCCGGTGCTGGTAATATTAATGGCTGCTATGGGATTAGGGGCAGGAATGATCATTTCCTCGTTGACGACAAAATACCGGGATCTTACTTTCCTGGTAACGTTCGGAATGCAACTGCTTATGTATGCAACCACGGTGATATATCCCTTGTCTGCAGCACCCGAAAAATATAAATGGCTGGTAACAGCCAATCCAATGACGCCTGTTATTGAAACCTTTCGCTATGGTTTTTTCGGACAAGGTAGTTTTAGCTGGGGCATGCTTGGTTATGCCTGCATAGTTACGATCGCTTTGCTGATAGCCGGTTTGATCGTTTTTACAAAAGTAGAAAAGAATTTTATAGATACGGTATGAGGGAAAGTCCGGAAGTCCGAAGACAGAAAGTCCAAAAGAAGATGGGGAAGGGTTAATGGTTAATAGTGTAAGATAATATCGCTAAGAAATTAAACAAAGGCTGGTGGCGGAGTATAAAGATTATGGATATAATACAGAAAACTGGAACCATATTCATGCTTATGTACTCTCTCCACTATTAAAAGTGCTGGAACAACAAAAAGACAGGATAATATTAGACCTGGGTTGTGGGAACGGGTGGCTGGTGAATCATTTACTTGAACTGGGTTTTGATGCTTACGGAACAGACGCATCTGCATCAGGAATTGAAATAGCGAAAAAGAAAAACAGTAGCAGGTTTTTCCTGCAGGATCTTAGTAAAGATGAATTGCCGTTAGCTTTACAGGAGAAAAGATTCAATACAATAGTTTCCACAGAAGTAATTGAACATTTGTACCAGCCTAGAGAATACCTTGACTTTTGCAAAAAAATATTGATGAAAGGCGGCGGCGGACAACTTATACTAACTACCCCTTATCATGGTTATTTTAAAAATGTGGTATTAGCTGTTTCCGGCAAAATGGATAAGCATTTTACCGTGTTATGGGATGGGGGACATATAAAATTCTGGAGTAAAAAAACATTAACGGGTTTACTAGCAAATAAAGGGTTTACCAATATACAATTTACAGGTTGCGGCAGGTTGCCTTATTTATGGAAATCAATGTTGATCAATGCAGAAATTTAATATAGCTCACCGTCATTGCAAGGCACCAAGCAATCTGTGCTGAACATCATTTTAAGCTTTCAACATGTCAACCACGCTTAAAGTAGAAAACCTCTCTGCGGCCTACCATGAAAAAGCGGGTTATTATTTCCAGTTTACACGTACCGATCTTACTGACCTGCTGCCCAAGAAGACATTTGATAGTATACTTGAAGTTGGTGCGGGTGGCGGCAATACTTTGTTGTATTTAAAAAATGCAGGTATCGCAAAAAAAGTAACCGGGATCGAGTTATTTGAACTGCCAGGAACCGAACAACACAACAAGGACATAGATAAATTTATTATTGGCAATATTGAACAAATAAACGCAGATAGTTTTACGCAGGAGTTTGATGTGATTATTTGCGGAGATGTATTGGAGCATTTAGCTGATCCCTGGAGTGCAAGAGATAAATTGATCAACTGGCTTAAGCCCGGCGGTTATTTTTTAGCCAGTATACCCAACGTAAGGGAATTTAAAACAGTGCTTAAAATTCTTTTACGCGGCACATTTACGTATGAAGAAGGCGGCGTAATGGATAAGACTCATCTGCGTTTCTTCGGTAAAAAAAATATCATAGAGCTGATGAGCGCAAACGGTTTAAAGATTGAAAAGATAGTATCCAACCTTGCTTACCCGGTTGCCAACACAAAAACACGGGCAATGATTAATAATGTAACGCTTAAGTTTTTCGAACAGTTCCTCGCAAAACAATATTTTATTTTAAGCGTAAAAAAACTTTGCCTTCTAATTTAGAAAAATAAATTTTGAATAGTAGCATAACACCATTTCTCAATAAGCTTAGGGTTGTGAAACAGGTATTTTTAAGCAAGCCGCCCGGGGAAAACAAAGAAGCTGTTTATAACTGTCCGGTTTGCGGCGCAACAAATATCAGGATACATGCCCTTCCGATACATTTTTTTGCTCAATGGCAAAAATACCAAACAGTCCATAACCCTTTTTTTATCGAAACAATGAATATTGAACATTATATGTGTTCAAAATGTTTTGCCTCAGACAGGGATAGGTTGTATGCAATATATCTTCAGCACTATCTGGATACTGTAATGTATAAAGTAAAATTTCTTGATATTGCCCCGGCACCCGCCTTAAGAACCTTTTTAAAAAATAATATAAATGTCGCCTATCGTAGCATGGACCTTATGATGGCGGAAGTTGACGATAATCTTGATATCACCAACATGCACGCATACTCGGATGAACAATTTGATTTTTTCATCTGTTCACATGTATTGGAACATATACCTGATGATACAAAAGCTATGGCTGAATTATACCGTGTGCTTAAAAAAGGAGGACAGGGTATAGCCATGGTTCCCATAAACCTGCAGTTACAAGAAACGATGGAAGATCCTGCATGTACTGATGAAGTTTTGCGATGGAAATATTTTTTCCAGGATGACCATGTGCGCATGTATGCCAAAGAAGATTATATAAGCCGGCTTATGTCTGTTGGTTTTACTGTTGAACAACTTGATATAAACTATTTCGGAAAAGAAGTTTTTGAAAGAAATGCTATCTGGCCAACCTCCGTTTTATACGTTGTGAATAAATAACAACGTCTTTCATTCGGGTCGCCATGTCGAACGATAGTAAGACATCTCTTAAATTTAGATAGAGGTTACGAATCGAACAATTCACTATTCACCATTCACCACAATGCCTGTTGCAATAAAAGTTGAAAACCTTTCCAAAGCTTACCGGCTGGGCGTTATTGGCACCGGAACTTTAGGAAACGACTTGAAGCGGTGGTATGCCCGCACCCGTGGTAAAGAGGATCCGTTCTTAAAAATAGGCGAAACCAATGACCGCACTACCAAAGGCACCGGAGATGTGGTCTGGAGCCTGCGGGATATAAATTTTGAGATAGAGCAAGGCGACGCAGTAGGAATAATAGGAAAAAACGGTGCCGGCAAAAGCACCCTGTTAAAGATATTAAGCCGCGTTACAGGCCCTACAACAGGCAAGATAACCGGTAACGGCCGTGTAGCCAGTTTACTGGAAGTAGGAACCGGTTTTCATCCTGAGCTTACGGGAAAGGATAATATTTATTTGAACGGCACCATACTGGGCATGCGCAAAAAAGAAATAAAGAGGAAGTTTGATGAGATAGTTGATTTTGCAGGTGTTGAAAGATATATTGACACACCGGTAAAACGATATAGCAGCGGGATGTACGTACGCCTGGCTTTTGCAGTGGCTGCTTATTTGGAGAGTGAGATTTTAATTGTGGATGAAGTGCTCGCTGTTGGCGATGCCGAATTCCAAAAGAAATGTTTGGGTAAGATGAATGAAGTAAGCAAAAGTGAAGGCAGAACTATTTTGTTTGTAAGCCATAATATGGCAGCCATTAAAACCTTATGCAGGTATAGCATTGTATTGGAGTATGGCAAGCTCAAATATAAGGGCAGCGCCGCTAATGCCGTATCCGCTTATTTGAAAGGGGATGCCGAAAGTATGAATTGTAAATTTTTTGGTGAAACTCATAATAACGAGATCTTTAAGCTTGAGGAAATTAGCCTTAATGCAACTGGGAAAACCGCTGATACAGTCTTAGATGAATACCACGGGATTGAAATAAATATTAAAATTCATATAAAGAACCAACCGGAAAGAATACATGTTACGTTCGTTTTGAATAATGAGCACGGCGAACCTATTTTTACTTTCAGTCATGTGTCTGCCCAAGTATTTTTAAAAAAAGGCTTTAATCATTTAAAATGCCTTTTACCCGAAGGATTTTTAAACGTGGGGAGCTATTACCTTTCTTTTTATATTATAAAGGATTCGAAAGAAACGCTGTTTGTTGAAAAAGACATTATTGCGTTTGATGTACAGGAAGGCCAGCGGAAAATCGGAGGCTGGATGGGGAGGGAGCCCGGCATAATCAAACCGATTTTTAAGTGGCAAACATTAACTACATGAAACAAGGTAAAAAAGATTCTATTTAAGCATTCGATCCGTTGGCGCGCTGTCTTAGCTACCTAAACAGTCGCTTAATAGGTTCTTATAAGTAGATATAAATGATTAACGTAACCAAAACTTTTCTGCCACCATTTGAAGAATATGCTGCTGTTTTAAAACGGGCATGGAATAAAGGTTGGATAACTAATAACGGAGAATTGGTTCAGGAGTTGGAAGAAAAGTTAAAAGAATATTTAGGCATAGAATATCTGTTATTTTGTTCTAATGGAACTATTGTACTTCAAATGGCTTTAAAAGCGTTAGGTATAACTAAGGAAGTAATAACTACCCCATTTTCTTACGTAGCCACAACAAATGTAATTTTATGGGAAAACTGTACACCAGTTTTTGTTGATATAGAACCAACTACTTTTTGCATAGATGCAAATAAAATTGAAGCATCTATAACGGAACAGACCCAGGCAATTTTAGCAACACATGTGTATGGGTTTCCTTGCAATATTGAGAAAATACAGAGTATAGCTAGTAAATATAATCTTAAAGTTATTTATGATGCGGCGCATGCATTTGGGAGCATATATCAAAATCAATCTCTTTTAAGTTTTGGCGATGTAAGTACTTGCAGTTTCCATGCAACTAAAATTTTTCATACAGTTGAAGGAGGTGCAATTATTTGTAAAACTAAAGAGTTGTTTGATAAGCTCTATCTATACAGGCAGTTTGGGCACATTTATGATGATTACCTATCAGTAGGCATTAATGCAAAAAATTCTGAATTACATGCGGCAATGGGTTTAAGCATTTTGCCTAAAATGCGAGATATCATTAATAAAAGGAAAAATCACTTCTTAACTTATAGTGAACAGTTAAAAAGTAAATTTTCGAATTTCCTCCAAGAAAAAAATTTTACTTATAACTACAGTTATTTCCCGGTGCTTTTTAAAGACGAAGAACAACTGTTGCAAGTAAAAATAAATCTGGAAAAACATAAAATTTATACAAGAAGATATTTTTATCCATCACTAAATCGATTACCTTATTTAAATCAAACAAATTGCTCTGTATCTGAAGATATTAGTAGTAGAGTGTTGTGTCTTCCACTTTTTTATGATCTTAGCGAAGAAAGTATTTTATTTATCTCAAAGCAGATTTTAAAAACTATTCAACCTGAAAGTATTAGTAATTAGTGATAATATTTTCTTAATCCGCAAGTTCCGATTGCTACTGATTGAACTAAGCATAAACAAAGACTGGTTTGATTTTGCATGTACTTCCAGGCAAACAGCTTCAACACAGGAAAAAATCGAGAAAATAAACATCAGGGAAAACATTGACTCACTCAGCAATATTTACGATATTATTTTTTCGTTGCATTGCAAGCAATTTTTTCCAAAGGAATTAGTAAAAGCTGTTAAATGTATTAATATTCACCCGGGATTTAATCCTTATAATAGAGGATGGTATCCCCAAGTTTTCTCCATTATTAATAAACTACCTATTGGGGCAACAATACATGAAATGGATGAAGAAATAGACCATGGAAAAATAATTGCTCAAAAAGAAATTGTAATTAACAACTGGGAAACTTCGTTAGATGTTTATAACCATATTATTGAAGCTGAATTCATCATCCTAAAAGAACAATTACTAAATATTTTAAATAATAGTTATACTTCAAATCCCCCATTGATGGAAGGAAATTATAATACAATTTCAGATTTTGATTCACTCAAGGAAATAGATTTAAATACTGTTGAAACAGCTAGATATTTTATTGATAGGCTTAGAGCTTTAAGTCACGGAGAATTTAGAAATGCCTTTTTTAAAGATCCAAATACAGGTAAAAAGATATTTATAAAAGTTCAATTGGAAAAAGAATGAGAAATCCCGTAGTATCAGCCTGTATTATAACGTACAACCAGATGTCGTTTATTGATGAATGTATCAATGGCGCGTTAATGCAAAGGGCTCAATTCGACATAGAAATTGATATTAATGATGATAATTCTAATGATGGAACTGCTCAATTTTGCAAAAAGGTTACGACAGCTAATCCTGGAAAAATAAACTTTTATTCAAACCAGGAGAATTTAGGAATGATTGGAAACTGGATGGTTGCCTTAAAAAGATGTAAAGGTAAATATGTAGCATTGTGTGAAGGGGATGATTATTGGACCGATAGGAATAAGCTCCAAAAGCAAGTCGAATTCTTAGAAGCCAACCCCGATTACAGCATTTGTTTTCATCAGGTTAATGTTTTGGAAGATGCGAAAAAATTGCCCTCGGAATTAAATCATTCAAACAAAGAAGAAACTTACACTATTCTTGATTTAGCGTCAAGCAACATGATGCATACTCCTTCTGTTGTTTTTAGAAACGGATTAATCAAGGAATTTCCAAGTTGGTTTAAAGGCTCCTCTGTGGCAGATTATGTTTTGCATCTTCTAAATGCAAAAAAGGGCATGATAAAATATTTTCCTGATTCAATGGCCGTTTATAGGGTTCATGGTGCCGGCGTATGGGGGAAAAAGTCGCTCGATGAAGTTTATCCCAAATGGATTGCTTTGCTAGATAACTTATTAAAGGAAAAGTTTGATGATGAGGTTATTAAAATATTGGCAGCCCAAAAAACAAGAAAAATACATGAATATATAACGTGGGTTTTAAAAGAAAAAAGGTATGAGATGATAAAGCAGATATGTTTAACCTATCTGAACTCACCTGCCCCAGATATAGCGAACGTATTAGTGGACGATATTGTAACCCATATAAATGAGCTTGAGGCGATGATTTCACTAATTAAGAACTCGGGCTCCTATTCATTAGCAACTAAGTTATCAAATATAAAATCTTCTTTTTTAAAGCAATGAATACACTAGTCTTTGCATAACAAATTAAAATATCCTAAGGATAAATGTAATTATGCCGCCGCGAAAAGTTGTTATTATTCCTGTTTATAAAAATAAACTTTCAGGTAATGAAGTAAATTCCATTACTCAATGCCTCAAAATCTTACATAATACTCCAATTTGCTTTATCTGTGCGAACAATTTTGATTTTAGCAATTACAATCAGTTCATGCAATCAGGGAGCAAATATTATATAGAACGCTTTAAAAATAAATATTTTACTTCAGTTTTAAGTTATAATAAGCTGCTATTGTCAATAGCATTTTACAGACGGTTTAAAAATTATGATTACTTATTAATCTACCAGTTGGATGCCTGGGTGTTTAAAAATGAATTGAATTACTGGTGTGAAAAAGGATATTCTTATATAGGTGCCCCATGGTATGAAGGCTGGGGAATGGCAGATGAAACGAGCAGGTTTGTAGCAGTGGGTAATGGCGGTTTTTCCCTAAGGGATATCAAAGCGCACATTAATGTTTTAGAAAAGTATAAGTATAAAGCGTTACCGCAGCATTATTATAATTCGTTTAAAAGAAGACCATCTTTTAAAACGCTGAAAAAGCTTATCATCTATTTATTAACCCATAAAATTCCCAATACAAATTATTACTGGTGCAATGAAGATGTTTTCTTTGGACGTATTGCTCCTAAACTTTTTAAAAATTTCCTGGTTCCTGACGTTTCAACGGCACTGCAATTTGCAGTAGAAGTAAACCCGGAATTGCATGTATTAGAGGATCGTCTTCCATTTGGATGTCACGCCTGGGAAAAATTTCAACCGGAATTCTGGAAAAAATTTATAAAGATTGAAGCGTAAGTTGATAACAAAACTGCAGGGTGGTTTAGGCAACCAGATGTTTCAGTATGCGGTGGCAAGAAGTTTACAACCTATAGATGAAATAGTTTACATGGATCATGAATTTCTTGAATTGGGCGAGAGCACCGAAACATTTATTTCAAGAAAGTATGAGCTTGGGATATTCAAAAATCTTAAAGCCCGCAGAGCAACTTCACGCGAAATAAAATTCTTTACAGGCACATCTGTTTATCATAAAATTTTGAAATCTTTTTATAAGCCTTTATACGTACGGCAAAAGAATAATGAATATATTTCCTTTAAAGAGTTACCTGCAACCAAATACATGTATTTGGAAGGCTACTTTCAAAGTGAAAAATACTTTAAGCGTATACGCAACCCGATATTGGAAGACTTCGAATTCCCGCCGCTGGACGATTTGAATGCAGAAATAAAAAAACAAATAGACCGCGCTGAAAATCCTGTTAGTATTCACATACGCCGCACAGATTATCTCCAGCCCTTTTTCGCCCGCATACACAATTCATTGCCGCTTGGATACCATAATAAAGCACTTAATATACTAAAAGCTGAATACGCTGACTTAACTGCCTTTGTTTTTTCTGATGATATTGAATGGGTGAAAGAAAACTTTAAGCATCCGGGATTAGATATGCGTTTTATAGCGCATAACCAAGCAGCCGACAATTGGAAAGATATGGCCCTGATGAGTTTTTGTAAACATCACATAGTGGCTAACAGCAGCTTCAGCTGGTGGGGTGCATGGCTGAGTAAAAAAGACGGAAAAAAATTTGCACCCGATAAGTGGTTTAATACAGACAATGTAATATTCAACATTCATGATTTTGTACCCGATAGCTGGAAAATTATAAATTTATGATTGATTCACTTGTGTCAATTGTGATGCCGACTTATAACGCAGCGAATTTTATTACTGAAAGCGTTGAAAGTGTTATTCAGCAAACTTATAAAAACTGGGAACTGTTAATCGTTGATGATGGATCAACCGATGACACAAAGAGAGTAATACAACGCTTTAGTAATGATTCAAGAATACAATATTTCCATCAACAAAATCGCGGGCAAGGGAAGGCGAGAAACCTTGGACTTTCCTATGCTACAGGTAATTATATTGCTTTTTTGGATGCGGACGATATATGGATGCCAAATAAATTAGAAACGCAACTTCAGGAACTTCAGGAAAAGAAGGCAGACCTTGTTTTTTCTGAAGGGTATATTTTCACAGATAAATTAACCAATTCAAATGGCTTCATGGGTACAGGCAAGGGTTTTTTTTCCGGTGATAAAGGATTACGTGATTTCCTGGAGATCAACAAAATATTTCCATCGTCAGTATTGGCAAAAGCCGAAATTATAAGTAAGGTAAATGGGTTTACCGAAGAACCTTCCATTCAAAATGCTGAAGATTATCATTTATGGATTCAATTGCTGATTAATGGAAATATCTTGTTCGGGTCCGATGAGGTGCTTGCCGGTTACCGCATACATACCAGATCTGCTTCTTATGCTGATAAATTATCGGTAGCCAGAAGCATAGAAATGATAGAAGATTTAAAAAGGAGTTACAAAAGCCATAAAAAAACTTTAAACTCTTTTCATAAAATATGGTTCAGGAGGTATCATTACTCAACCAATAACTGGAGCAAGTGCGACTACAAACAACTCATTAAGAAAAATTGCAGCTACGTGTTTACACCGGCATCAAATATTTTCTTCCAAACTATTTATGCGCTATTTGGGTTTAATACCACAAGAAGACTTTTAAACAAAATGATTAATAATTATAAATTGTAATTAGTATAAACCCGGTTCTTCTTGAGCTTAAAAGAAAAAGATATCTCAATAATTATTCCTTGTTTCAATGCCAGGGCTGAACATCTTCAGGAAGCTGTTAACAGCGTGACTGCGTATAATGGAAAATTCATTTATGAAATAGTAATAACCGATGATGGTTCAACAAGCGTTGAAACGATTGCTTTGCTGAATGAATATGAAAGACAAAATATAACTGTTATACGACAGGAAAACAAAGGTCCATCTGCTGCACGTAATAATGCCGTGTATCATAGCACCGGACACTATTTACTTTGCCTCGACAGTGACAATGCTATCAGGCCTGAGTATATTGATGAAGGAATTGCTGCACTGGCCTCAAATCCTAAAGCTGCAGTCGCATACGGCAATGCAAATTTCATTGGTGAAATAAGCCGCTCTTTTTTTGCAGGTAAATTTGATATAGAAAAACTGCTTACAGAAAATTATATTGATATGTGTGCAGTGATAAAAAAGGAAGCATGGGAAAATGTCGGAGGGTTAGATGAAAATTTAATCCGGCATGAAGACTGGGAGTTTTGGATCCGTCTTTTTAAGGCAGGCTGGGAATTTGTTTATCTGGATAAAGCACTATTTGATTATAGAATAAGAACCGGTTCACTTATGTCTCAAACATCCCCGCATAATTTTGAAGAAATAATCGCCTACTTATACAAAAAACACTGGAATGTTGTTTTTACAAGTTATCAAAAACTTTACGGAACTAAGATCATTTATATGAATGACAAGAAACGACCTTTCCATTCCTTTATAAAATATCTTTTAAAGAAATAAACCTGCCCCTTGTTTCCGTCATAATTCCGAATTTCAATCATGCGCCATATTTGCAACAGCGCATTGATTCTGTATTAAATCAAACTTATACTGATTTTGAAATTATAATTCTTGATGACTGTTCAATTGACAATAGCAGGGAGATTATCGAAAGGTATAGAAGTAATGAAAAAATCAGTTGTATAGTATATAATGTGGAAAACAGCGGAAGCACTTTTAAGCAATGGGATAAAGGAATTACCCTCGCTAAAGGCAAGTACATCTGGATTGCAGAAAGCGACGACTGGTGTGAAAATACCCTGGTTGAAACATTGGTAAAGGGTATAGAAGAGGATGGCAATGTTGCTTTTGGTTATTGCCAGAGTTTTTGCGTTAATAACCAGGAAGAAATTATTTTCCAGTCTTCTTATAAAAAGCTTGAAGATTATTACAGCAAAGAAACATACCTGGAAAATTTTTTAACATTTGGCAATGCCGTTTTCAATTCCGGCATGGCTATTTTCAGAAAGGAATTTTATTACATGATGAGTGAATTTTATAAAACTTTCAGATTTGTTGGCGACTGGATTTTTTGGGCCGAATTAAGCCGGCTTGGCAATGTTTATATTAACGCAAAACCTTTAAATTATTTCCGCAAGCATGGTAATGATGTAAGCGGAAAAATGTATGCAAGTGGTTTAAACTTTATTGAAGAAATAAAAGCGCTTGATTATTTTCATGATGTTTTGCATTTAAATAGCGCCTTGTATTTTAAAGCACGAATTAAATTGTATAACCGGTTTATAACAAGGCGACACCATATTGATTATGTATTAAAAACCCAGGTGCAATCTTTATTATTTTCCAATCTCAGTTTTTTTCAAAAGCAATATTTTCTAATTGTGTCACGGTTCTACAATCTAAAGATGGGGATAAATAAAAAGATAAGCACATCGATCAATTTTTGATCCGCTGATGGATGGCATTTCTGTGATAATATGTTGTTACAACAGCGCTTTAAGATTGCCGCTGACTTTGGAATATTTAGCTAAGCAAAAAACCGCGGCAGATCTTAATTGGGAAATAATAGTTGTTGATAATAAAAGTACCGATGGCACCGCAGCCAGTGCCTGGGATATGTGGAAATCATCAGGTTGTGTTATACCACTAAAGATAGTTACAGAAAATAAACCCGGTCTAAACTATGCCAGGCAGGCAGGTGTTAAGGCTGCTGATTATGATATTATTATTTTTTGCGACGATGACAATTTGTTAACCGCCGATTTTGTACAATCTGGTTACCATCTTGTACAAAAAACAAAAAATGAGGGTTATGGTATATGGGGGGGCACTCCGATAGCCTGTTTTGATGAAAATGTAACGATTCCTGATTGGTTTGAAAAAGAACAATCGAATTATGTGGTAGGCAAACAGGGCGATAAAACAGGCGATATCAGTTACAGGGGATATTTGTGGGGAGCAGGAATGATAATTTTAAAAAATATTTTTTTATCAGTTATAAATGAAGAAGTTCCTTTATTGCTTACTGACAGAGTTGGAAGCAACTTATCGTCAGGAGGTGATTCTGAAATAAGCCTGAGAGCTTTGATCGCCGGTTATAAATTGTATTATAAAGAAGACCTGCTGTTTAAACATTATATACCAACATCAAGATTAACTGTTGACTATAATAACAAATTAAAGAAAGGTTTTCAATTATCTGATCGTATACTCACTAAGTACTGGGCATTCCTGTATTATGTATCGGGCAAAAATTTTTTACATAGATTTTTTTATTCATGCGTCTATTTAAGTAAGTATTACATGAACAAAATAAATGCAAGAAAACTTACAGATCATGATAAAACTGTATTGAGTGCTTTGTTTAAAAAGAAATTTCCCGACGCTGATTTTGATCTTATGCGCCAGCTGTTAAAAATAAAAACCTAAAATATATCTTGAAGAAGCTTTTAGTCACAGGGTCATCAGGCTTAGTAGGTTCAGAAGTTTGCATGTTCTTTGCAAATGAAGGTTATGCCATTCATGGTATAGACAATAACCAGCGGGCCGTATTTTTCGGTCCACAGGGAGATACCCGCTGGAACCAGCAGCGGCTGCAGAAAAACATCAAAATGTTTCAGCATCATGAAATGGATATACGGAACAGGGCCGGTATCTTAAATATAATAAAACAATTAAGACCGGATGCGATCGTTCATGCTGCGGCGCAACCCAGTCACGACCGTGCAACAGCAATTCCGTTTGATGATTTTGATACAAATGCTGGAGGCACCTTAAATATACTGGAAGCTGCAAAACAGTTTGCCCCGGACGCTCCGTTTATACACATGAGTACTAACAAGGTATATGGTGATAAACCAAACACCATAAAGCTGAAAGAGCGTGAAACACGCTGGGAGTACGATGATGAAAATTTTGCAAATGGCATTCCTGAAACGCTCGGTATCGATCAAAGTAAACATTCATTGTTTGGTGCAAGCAAGGTGGCTGCCGATATTATGGTGCAGGAATACGGGAGGTATTTTAATATGCCTGCCTGTTGTTTGCGTGGAGGCTGCCTGTCCGGTCCCAATCATAGCGGGGTAGAATTGCATGGTTTTTTAAGTTACCTGGTGAAGTGCAACGTTGAAGAAAAGAAATATTTTATTTATGGCTATAAGGGCAAGCAGGTACGGGACAATATTCATGCTTACGATATAGCCTGCTTTATGAAAGCATTTATTGATAATCCCCGGAATGGGGAAGTGTATAATCTTGGTGGCGGTAAAAATAATACCTGCTCAATAATAGAAGCTTTTGCAATGGCAGAAAGTTTTACAGGCAAAAAACAGGTGCAGGAATATGTTGATAAAAACCGCGAGGGTGACCACATTTGTTATTATAGTGATTTACGAAAAATGAAGAAGCATTATCCAACATGGGATATTTCTGTAAGTTTAAAAGATATGATTGGCGAAATTGCATCAAGCTGGAAAAAAAGATTAAAGCGTGAAAATATTGGTTTTGAGTGATGCGAGCATAAATGCAAATACGGGTGGTTTCTCCCAAACACTGTACAATATTTTTTCTTTTATAGAGCCTGAAAATTTCCTCCTCATTACTTCCTCATCTGCTTACAAAGAGGCCTTGCCATCTGCGCCTTTTACAAGCCGTACGGTCGTTTATAAATTCGAAATAATAAAACCTAAACGCAACAGGATCGGAATATACATTAACCGCTACATTGACGCGTTTAATTTTAATATTAATTACCGGTTTCGCAGCTTTAAGAAAATAAAAAAAGCTATTCACCAGTTTAATCCTGATGTTATTATTACCGCTCCAAACGGGCAGGTAGGTTTGTTTATGCATAATGCTTTAAAACCTTTATTTGAAAACAAAAAAGTATATCCTTACTTTATGGATGACTGGCTGCATAAGCCCCGTATGAAGTGGATCGGCGGAAGCATCCATGCTTTGGCAAAAAAAATACTAAATGAAAATAAAGCCTGGATGATGGTAAGTAAAAATCTTGCAGATGTTTTTATAGAGCGATATAAAGTAAAGCCTGAACGTATTTTGGAAATTCATAATCCTGTTAAATTTTCAGGGAATGAACAAATAATTCCTTTGGAAAAAAAGCAGCATTATACGTTTGCTTATGCAGGCGCTCTCTGGCAAATGCATTTTGACGCTTTTACGGCGGTTGCAAAGGCCATTAAAATGCTGCAAGCTGAAAGAGATATTTCTTTGATCGTGTACACACAGGAAAGCCAGTGGGAATGGCGAAAAAAAGAAATGGAATTGTTGCCGGTTATATATGGGGGCAATATACCTTATAGTGATATTCATGAAAAATTATCCGCGGCAGATTTTCTTATTATTACTTCATCTTTCCATAAAGAATATTATACGCATTCAAAAGCATCCGTTCAAACAAAGCTTACAGATTATTTAAAGGCAGGCAGGCTTATAATCAGTTGTGGTCCTCCCTATTCTGTCAATCACGAATTTTTAAAAAAATATGATTGCGGGATATGTATTGAAACAACTGATGAAAATAAAATTGCCGCAAACCTGAATACAATTTTAGAAAACCCATTTGGTTACAATCAATATATTTTAAATGGAATAAAAGTGTTGAAAGAAGAATTTACGCTTGAAACAGTGCAGAAACGTTTGCAGAAATTTCTCGAAGCTTTATAATATGGAATTAAAAAAAACTTGATTGAGTTTAGAATCTTATAAAAAAGCATTATTTCAAAAAGATAACTATCAAATTCCGTTTTATTTAAAGGAAAAGCATATTCCATGTTTAGATGGATTGAGAGCTTTGGCAATAATCTTCGTAATATTAAGTCACATAGCTTTTAACTTTTCTAATAAATTTTTTTTAAAATTAGAATTAGGAAGTTTTGGAGTAAATATATTCTTCGTAATAAGTGGTTTTCTTATTACTTCTTTATTATTAAAAGAGCAGGTTACAAAAGGCAGCGTTTCATTTAGAAGTTTCTACATACGCAGAGCTTTAAGAATTTTGCCTGTCGCTTACCTTTTTATTTTTGTATTAATTATTTTAAATTATCTATATAAACTAAACTTAAGCTCTATTGATTTTTTGAGAACGGCTTTCTTTTGCGAGAATTTTGTCGGGCATCCAAAATTTGTTCCCAATGGGCATTTTTGGAGCTTAAGCACAGAAGAACAATTTTATTTACTCTTCCCCATTTTTTTAGTAAAAGATTCGAATTTTTTTTTTAAATTATCCTTCTTACTATTTCTATTTGCGCCATTGATTATTTACAGTTATTATCATATTAATACAAATTTTTATCTTATAAACTATATTCTTTTTTTTCTCGATGGAATTTTTGCTAATGGCATGCTCACCATATTAATTGGTTGCATTTCAGCCGTACTTTTTTTCAGGTTTCCAAATCAACTTAACAGGAAATTTAATAACGCAGGTTTACTGCAATTTCTTTTACTTGTAATAGCATGGTGTGCCAGCCATTGTATTTTACCTATAGGCTTACATCTAACTATCAGTAGTTTTTTTATTGCCGCATTTGTTATATCTCTTATCACTAACAAAAATACGGTATGGTATAAAATTTTAAATTATAAGCCTGTAAAATATATTGGAATACTTTCATACAGTCTTTATATCTGGCAACAGATATTTACATTCAATCAGCCATGGGCAAGTTCATCAATGCCTGGAACATCCATTGCTTTAAATACATCGCTACTTATAATTGTTGCAATGCTTTCTTATCATGGCTATGAAAAGCAATTCTTAAAGCTAAAAAGCAGGTTTACAAGAGTAAAATAACGTTTTCATGCATTTAGAAAAAATCGTAACCCTTGCCAATCAAAACACACGATTGCGGTTTATAGCAATGGAAAGATCATTGCGTGCAACGGGTTGTAATCTTCCCTTATGGGTAATACCGTATGACGAAAAAAAATTTGACCTGCCTGTGAATGCGCATTGGTGGGAATTGGAAAATGTATTACACTGGCTGGAGGTGCATCATGCACACCGCATGATGCGGAAATATCAATGTCTCCTGGAAAGTAATTACCAGTTTGTGGATTCAGATGTGATTTTTTTGAAAAACCCCGAACGAGAGCTTACTTCTTTTTCAGGGTTTATTACTTCCTGCGGGCACTGGCATAACCCGGAGCATGTTATAACAAAAGAGGTTTTAACTTTTTTTGACAAAAGCACTACCACATGGCAGCAAAAAATATTTAATGCAGGCCAATTTGCCTGCGACAAAAGGTTGTATAATTTTGACGAATTAAAACAAATAGCTGAACAGCCTGAATACAAAGCCTCCTGCATCAGCTTCAGGTTTCATGACCAACCCGGGCTCAATTTATTGGTAAACCTGTCAGGCATTTCTGTTACAAATATCACGCTCCAGCCTTATTGCATGGAATCAACATGGGCCGGTGATTATACAGATGAAGACTATTCAAGATTTTGGAAAAATGAATCAAAGAAGCCTTACATTATTCATTGGGCCGGCTGCAGCATGAGCACCAACAGGCCAATAGATAAACTGTTTCTTGGATATTTAACAAAGCAGGAACGCGAAGAATGGAACAAAAAGCTTGCAGTAATAACTGCTACGCGAAATACATTTCAATCCAAACTTAAAACAAGGCTGCGCAAAATGAAAGCTGCAGTAAAACTGGCTGTTAGATAATGCCTTTATTGAAAACATTAAAAAAGTCTGCAGGTAAATTAAGGAATCGGGTATTTGGTCTTATCAATATTTATGTACTACGTTCATTTAAAAATGTTGGTGGCTTAAAAAAAGAGCTTTTCACTTTCAGTGATTTTATCACCTACCTGGAAACACTTGAAAAAAAAACCGGGGAGAAAAATTATTGGGAAGTAATCAATCAACACATTAATATAAAACCACCTGTTTTAACAATAGGGAATTGTACACCTGCATCAAAAGTGGAGGCGCGTTCTTTTAATTATAAAGAATATGTTTTCAGGCTTAGAAACTGCAAAGTGTACATAACACATTATGCGATTATAACAGAAGATGGTTATTTAATACAACCTGTTTCTTGTTATTACAGCCACAATAAATACAGCCATGAATTATATCACAAACTAAAACTGCCTTCAACAAAGCGTTTAAAAGGGAAAACCTTGCTGCTTAATGCAGGAGACAATTATTATCATATGATGATTGAAGGGCTGCCAACGATAAAGCTGTTGGAAAAAATCAATTTATTTATCAAAGATTTCGACAATATAATTATTCCGTATTATGGCAAACAATGGTATGAACAGGTTTTTACAAAGCTTGATATTCCTGAACATAAAATTGTTGGTGGTTTTCATGGTAATGCATTTGAATGTGAAGAATTGTTTTTCACATCTTTTTTTGAAAGGCATGGTGAATGGTATTGCTCATACCTGAAGAAAATTTTCGAGGGTGTAAAGCCGGTAAAATTTCCAAGCAGTGAGCGGATATATGTAAGCCGCGGGAAAGCTGTGAATAGAAGGATAGCAAATGAAAATGAAGTATTAAATGCACTTTCTGATTATGGCTTTACAATTATTTACTCAGAAGATTTAAGTATCCGTGAGCAGTCATACATTTTTGGAAATGCCAGGTATATTATAACTACACACGGAGCGAATTTAGTGAACCTCGTGTTTTGCAGGAAGGCCGCAAAGGTGTGTGAAATAAGATATTATAATCACCCGGTGTATCATAAAAAAGCGTACATGGAAATGGCAACGCACAATAACCTCGAATATTATTTGCTTTATTGCAAACAGGGTAAAGTAGTAAAAGGTTATGCAGATTTTGACAGCGATGTTTATGTAGATCTAAACGATCTAGGAAAAATATTGCAGGCAATGGAATTAGTTAAGTAAGGTTTCGAAAATTATGTTTATCTCAGTTATCATTCCTACATGCAACCGGTTGGTTCTTTTGTCTAAATGTCTTGATTGCCTACGCGCTGATTTTCAAAAAACAGAAAACGATAGGTATGAGGTAATTGTAACCGACGACAGCAAAAATAATAAAACAGAAAAAATGATCGCTGATAAATACCAATGGGTAACCTGCGCTAAAGGACCGCAAAAAGGGCCCGCAGCCAACAGGAATAACGGGGCAAAAAGTGCTAAAGGAGAATGGTTAATCTTTTTGGATGATGATGTTATTCCTGATGCAGGATTGATTTCTGAATATATCAAAGGCATAACTGATAACCCTGATTCGCTTGCTTTTGAAGGAACAATACTTCCGGATAATGAAAAGCTCTTAAAAAAAGATATGGCTGAATGCCCGGTTAACACAACCGGTGGTTATTTTTGGAGTGCGAATATTTGCGTAAATAAGTGGTTATTTAAACAGGTGGGAGGCTTTGATGAAAGCTTCTCGATTGCTGCTCAGGAAGATCAGTACTTATATTACTTGCTTAAAAAACAAACCAATATAAAATTTTTAGCCCCGGCAAAGGTTACTCATCCGGTTAAATTTATTGCACTAAAAAATAAGCTAAAAAACAACATTACTGCGGTAAGTAACTGGGCATTATATTGTTCTAAACAAAGCATGTCTAAATATAAAATTATACAACAAGGCTATGCGTTTCAATGCAGAAGTCTTTTAAAAAATCTATATTTTTTAAAAATAAAAAGTGCCATCCTTAATTGTCATACCCTTTTAATAGCCCTTCCTTATTTTATTTTTAAGCATGACAAATAAGTTTCCAGGCAGAAAGTTTAACTGGATATCGGGTGCAGATAACTCTAAAGCAGACCTTTTAAACGAACTGGATATAAATATGAGTTCTTTTTATAGTGATCATTCCAAAAGAGAACTATACCAGCATATGCTTGAAGAAGATGAAGACTTGCAGCCTGATAAGAGATCAGTACGCTATCAGCTGCCTTTATATATATTTGAAAGCGGCTTGCCTGATGTACTTGAGATAGGCTGTTCAAACGGTAAACTATACCGGTTATTAAAAAAGATGGGATTTTCAGGTAACTACACAGGAATTGATTTGCCGGATTATATTATAACTAAAAATAAAATTAATCATCCCGAATGCAATTGGTATAAAGGAAATACCTATAAGATGCCTTTCAAAAATAATTCTTTCGACATCGTTTTTTCATTGTATGTGCTTGAACATTTAGTGTACCCTGAAAAAGCTTTAATAGAACAAATGCGTGTTACAAAGCTTAATGGAAAAATTGTTCTTGTTTTTCCCGATTTTGTTTCTTCCGGAAGATTGGGCTCACAGCAATTAGGATATTCCCCGGGAACCTTTAAAACGAAAATTAAAAAAGGCAGGCTTCTCGACGCACTTATTAGTTTATATGATAGCCGGATTCGATTGCCAAATGAATTAAAAAAAGCTGTTTTGAAATATGGTAAATTTCCAATTAACATTTCTCCGATATGTTTGCGAAGACCAGAATATATTTCTGCTGACGTCGACGCTACATATCTTGCCTCAAAAACGGAAATTATTCAGTGGGCAGTTCAACAAGGGCATAAAATTGAATTACCATGTGGCGAGGAAGGTGAATTTAAAGACCAGAGTTTTGTAGTTATACAAAAAAATAATGAATAAAAAAATCATTAACTACAGAGCATTTATTAATGCGTGTCATCACTATTTTGCAAAGTCGCCTCGCCTTGTTAGGATATTTGTTTTAATAAGGAATCAATGCTATCCCATCATCAGTTATTATCTGGCAAATTCATCTGATTTTTTTAAAAACGGTGAAAGCTTAATGATAGACTTTCTGGCTAAAGAATGTGTAATTGTTGTAGATGTAGGTGCAAACAAAGGGATGTGGACAGAGTATTTTTTAAATAAAAATAGCTTCATACAAATTTTTCTTTTCGAGCCATCAATTAATGCATTTAGTGTATTAAAAACGAAGTTTAATACAACAAATAATGTTACACTGATTAATAAAGGATTGGCGGACAAGAAATCACAAAATATTTTTTTTGAAGAACCCGAATGCGGTGAGACCTCGTCTCTTGTTCCAGGAGTAAGTAACAACCATTCGAAACAGATTCACGTAGAACTTACTACTGTTGATTTGATTATGGAAGAATATGGCTTGACAAAAATTGACTATCTAAAAATTGACGTCGAGGGCTATGATTTATTTGTGCTTAAGGGGGCTGAAGAAAATCTGAAATCGAAAAAAATAAAGTTTGTACAATTTGAATATAATTCTTCGTGGACAATGGCTGGAAGTACCTTAATTCAGGCTTTTATGTTATTTGGAAAATATGGCTATAAAACTTTTCTTTTAAGATGGGATGGGCTTTATGAGTTTAACTATGCACTCTATGGTGAATATTATAGTTATAGCAATTTTTTTGCTCTGCCTGAAGAATCAGTTGCCATAATAAAACCGCTAATTAAAGGAACTATTTAAAAAGCATATTGTTGAATGCGGCTAATTTATTTTAATACCAACGCTCCCGATTATGTGTATGATTCGCTATTGCATGGCTTAAGAAGGATATTAGGAAATGACTGTGTTGATGTTTGCCGCAATGATAGTTTATATAGCCCTTTGCCTACATCAATTAAAGAGAAATTAGGCAATAATGGTTTTTTTATTTACGGTTTATTACAGGATAATGACGAGCTAAAAGGAAGAAGATTTTTTTGGGAACGCGATGCGGATTTATATGATGCATTCGTTGTTACTGATATTTGGCGGCATTGGAATTTATTTTGGTACCTTTTTAAAAAATATCCAACAAAGAAAATTGCAATTGTTGATGGGCACGATATCAGCTCAATATTCCCTTATAAAAATATAAAAGAAAGATTTCGGGCTTCTCCTCGCTCTTTCTTTACCCCTG